>ENA-UOOA01000031-UOOA01000031.1-human-gut-metagenome-genome-assembly--contig:-P61old-NODE-31-length-285540-cov-14.426303_pt1 | contig 285540 bp, 242 predicted proteins | sample MGYA00242467_ERZ724014 | MGnify/ENA metagenome assembly ERZ724014
CCCGAAATATAGCACCAATAGACGATTTGTCAAATTAATTTTAGAAAAATATTACGATTTCCCCGTAAAAACAACAAAAAAACCGCGGAAAAAGCATAAAAATCCCCTGTTTCTGCTATTTCCCTGCAAACTTTCCGGATTAATGACTGTTTTGCGTGAGAGCATTCAGCCCCTCCCCCGCTTACGCGGTTTGTCGCGAAAAGCAATATGATCCTTCCCATTCCATGCCTGCACCACATTCCAAACAAAAACGTCACCTGATTTGCGACGGACCGCTCTTGTAAAACAAGATTTGCATTATATATTACCGCAAAACCAAGCCAACTCATACCATCTACAGGAAAACATCTCCAATGCAGACGGATAAATATCATATCGACATGTGCCGCGGACCGCTGTTCAGTAAAATCGTACTGTTTTCCGTACCGCTGATCCTCTCCGGCATTCTTCAGCTGCTGTTCAATGCGGCAGACCTTATCGTGATCGGACATTTCGCTCCCCACGAAGCAATGGCGGCTGTCGGAGCAACCACGTTCATCACTGCACTGATCGTCAACGTCTTTATCGGGCTTTCCGTCGGAACCAATGTACTCGTGGCGAATTATCTAGGCGCTAAAGACAGGAAAAATGTAAGCAGAGCAGCACATACGGCAATCACGGTCTCTCTGGCGGGCGGCGTTCTACTGACCATCGCGGGGCTTTTCGTTTCCAAGCCGCTGCTCGTTCTCACTGCGACACCCGATAACATTCTGCTGAAATCCTGCATTTACATGTGGATCTACTGTTTCGGACTTCCATTCACGCTGCTTTACAATTTCGGAAGTGCAATCATGCGGGCGGCCGGCGACACCAGACGCCCCCTGTATTATCTTGTCATTGCGGGAATCATCAACGTGATTCTGAACCTGCTGTTCGTGTTGGTTTTCCGCATGGAAGTCGCGGGTGTCGCTCTTGCAACGGTTATTTCCCAGATGGTCGCAGCCTATCTGGTCATCCGCAATCTGAGCGAGGCACGGGATGCGTGCCGGATCAAACGCAGTATGCTGCGAATCGACGGTCCGATCCTCCGCAGTATGTTGTGGATCGGCCTCCCCGCAGGAATTCAGGGAGCATTTTTCTCAATCTCCAATCTGATCATTCAATCCTCCATCAACTCGTTCGGTTCTGTGGCAATGGCGGGAAGCACAGCCGCCATCAGTCTGGAGGGGATCGTATACGTCGGAGCGTATTCCTATCATCAGACGGTCATCAGTTTCACCGGCCAGAATTTCGGTGCGAAAAAATATGGACGGATCCGCAAAAGCATCCTTTACTGCATGGCCTGCTCCATCGCAATCAATCTGCTGATGGGATTCGGATTCTACTGGGCGGGACAACCGCTGCTTGCGATCTACAATCCGGATCCGGAGGTGATCGCATGGGGACTTCTGAGAATGAAAGTACTGTTCACGACCTATTTTCTTTGCGCAATCATGGACATTGTCAGCGGGGCTCTGCGCGGGCTCGGACACTCAATTCTGCCTGCCGTCGTAACGATGATGGGCGTATGCGTCCTCCGGGTCTTCTGGGTACTCTTCATCTTTCCGCTGGACCCGACTATGGAAAATCTCATGCTGTCCTATCCGATCTCCTGGGGATTGACGGCAGCAGCCAACGGCGCAATTCTCTATTATGTCTGCAAGAAACTGTTTGCGGATGCATCGGGCAGACATTACGCCACCCTGTCCCGGATGCCCGGATAAATAATCGCAATCCCGCTTGCTTTTCTTCCGGATGGTTCTATATTGTCGGAAACCGTCAACCAGAATCAGAAAGGCTGTTTATGAAACCCATTCTCTGCATGGCCGCACTCTGCGCGGCAATTCTCGTCTGCGCCGACTCTCCGGCTCAGGTCCCGACAACTCCAGAAAAAGCGATGCGGCTCTGGGAAGGCGATGCTCCATTTGCAAAAGGCAAACTGCCGCAGGACATCCCGACTCTGCAAGCGTATTTTCCGGCGAACGCCAAAAAACCGATGCCCGCCATCCTGATCTGTCCGGGCGGCGGATATGGCGGACTCGCAGCGGGACACGAGGGAGAGGGATATGCGCAATTCTTCAACCAGAACGGCATCGCCGGATTCGTTTTGCGGTATCGTCTCGGCTCCAAGGGATACCGTCACCCCGTCATGCTGACCGACGTTTCGCGCGCGCTCCGCACCATTCGCGCCAATGCGGAACAGTGGGGAATCAATCCGGATAAGATCGGCGTGATCGGCTCCTCCGCCGGCGGGCACCTCGCCGCAACCCTGCTGACCAAATTCGATAACGGAAATCCGAAAGCGGACAATGCGATCGACCGCGTCAGCTCCCGTCCGGACTTCGGGATTCTCTGCTATCCGGTCATCTCCATGAAAAACGGAATCACACATATCGGTTCCCGCAACAACCTGATCGGCAAAAAACCGAATCCGGAACTCATTGAGGAACTTTCCGCGGAACTTCATGTGCGGAACAATACCCCGCCGTGTTTCATCTGGCATACCGCGGCGGATCGCGGCGTCCTGCCGGAAAACAGTATGCGGTTCGCCTCGGCTCTCGCAAAAAAGAATATCCCGTATGATCTGCACATCTACCAGAAAGGCGGACACGGCATCGGACTCCGGGCGAAATTCCCGTTCACCAATGCTCATCCGTGGTCGAAAGATGTCGTTTTCTGGCTGAAAGAGAACAAGATCATCGACTGATCACGCATCAGCGGATTCAGAATTTCACTGCGGAATAGCCCTTCCGGTGACTGGAGTTTGTTTCGATCCACTCCGGCTCCGGAAGCAGTTTTCTGTCCTCCCGGTAAATCTTGGTTGGAAGCACCAGAAGCACCCCGCCTTTCCCGCGTCTCTGCCGGATCAGCTCATTGGTCGCCGGAATATCAAGAAGACGGCGTTTCTTCATCTCCGGATCCTGTTCCATCCCCCAGCGGATCTCACCCGGCGCACGGTACATATAGACATCGCTCGACTTGAACACCCAGTTCACATCCTGGAACGGATAGCGGAACGACATCAGTTTCGTTTCCGGGCCGATCCGCGCCTTTACCCGTTCCAAAAGCGGACAGGCGGTCTTGCGCATCAGCACCAGCTCCGGCAGAGCGAAGTGCATCACAAACAGCAGCGGACAGGACCCGGCGAAAAAGAATCCGAGCTTGCGCCACGGGTTCTCACTCTCCCGCGCACTGAGAACAAGCGCCCCGGCAAGAAGAAGTCCCGCCAAACAGAACAGCCACCATTTCCATCCCTCCCCCGCCGGAAAGAGCGCCCAGCGCACCCCGCTGAGCTGGATCACACTCATTACCACAGCGGCGACGGCAAGTACTCCGGCAAACACATACAACAGAACATTCAACGGTTTTCCGTCCCGTCTCTCCACAACCGACCGGCAGAGCCCCATGGCGAGCAGAACCGCAAGCGGAGCAAAACAGGGAAGAATATAAGTCGCCAGCTTCCCGCTGGAAAGCGACAGAAACAGAAACGGCAGCGCAAACCAGCAGATCAGATAGCGGATAAAACCGTCATTCAGCTGTTTCCCGGCAAACCCTTTCACAGCAGACGGCATCAGGAACAACAGCCAGCCAAGGCCGAGAAAGAGAACCGGAATAAAAAACCAGAACGGTTCCGGGTGCTGTTCCTTTTCAAGAAACCGCTTGATGTGTTCATCGTAAATAAAATAATTCCAGTATTCCGGCTGTTCCAAATGAATCATGACAGCCCACGGAAGCGAGACCAGAAGAACGCCGGCCAGCGGGATCCACGGCAAAGTCAGCATCTCTTTCCAGCGGCGACACCACGTCAGCCATACGAAAATCGCGAGACCGGGAAGCACAAACGCCAGAAACCCCTTTGTCAGAAACGCCGCTCCAACCGCAAGCCCGAACAGAAACAGATAGACCATCCGCTCCGTTTTATGCGATTGTGCCGCATAATAAAACCACACCATGGAAAGCGTCAGAAAGAAAGAAAACATCGGGTCCAGCGTGGCAGCGATACCGAGCGCAAACACCAGCGGCGTCAGCAGAAAAACGGTTGCGGCAAGCAGCCCGCCTTTCTCCCCGGTTCCGGAAAAACGGCGCGTCAGGAAAAAGAGCGCAAGCGCACTTAGCAGAGTGGCAAGCACGCACGGGAGCCGAACCGCAAACGCGTTCTCCCCGAACAGTTTCTGCGCTCCGGCAAACGCCCAGTAGCCAAGGATCGGTTTTTCAAAATAGAGCACGCCATTCAAACGCGGCGTGATCCAGTCGCCGGATACCGCCATTTCACGCCCGATCTCGGCGTAGCGGGTCTCATCCGGCGAAAACAGATCCCGCACACCCAGCGGAATCAGATACAGCAATGCGGTCAGAACGGCAAACAGAATCAGTGTCTTTTTCATAAGTGAAGAACATCCTTGTCAATACGATGATTTCTGCGGAACCCGGCGGTTCCGCGTCATGCGGATAAGATGATGCAAAAACGGCAAATTTCAAGAAAGATGACGAAATTATAAGAAAAGTTTCCCCGGCATCATGGAAAATATCAACTGGGACTTGCATTTTAAAAAAGGGAATATATATTTATTCAAAACTTAAATTAACTATTAAATAAAAAACAGAAAAGAAAGACTCCATGTCGTATTCCAAAGGCTTGAAACTGGGGCGGTACGATTACGCCGCATTTTCCGCATTCTCCAACTACGCACTCTGCTCTCTGTCCATTCCGATCGTTCTGGTCGCCATGGGACGGGACCTGAACTTTCCGCTGGATCAGGGCGGAATGGCGGCGGGCGGCGTCCTGCACCTGATGCGCAGTATCGCCATCGTCGTGGCGCTGCTGTTCTGCGGCGGAATCGCGGGACGGATCGGCAAACGGTTCTCCATGGGCTACTGTATGCTGTTCATGGGCGCGGGAATCCTGCTCTGCGCCCTCGCACCCGCCTACTGGATGCTGATCCCCTGTCTGCTGATCGCCGGATTCGGCGAAGGAATCTGCGAAGGGATCGCGACACCGTTTGTACAGGATCTGCACACGAACGCGCCGGAACGGTATGTGAACATCTCTCACGCGTTCTGGTCGATCGGCATCGGAATCTGCGTACTCGGCGCAGGCGGTCTGCTGACACTCGGAGTCAACTGGCGCGTGATCCTCGGAACGGCGGGTATTCTCGCCCTGCTGACCTCCCTGATGTTCCTCTGGCGGGAAAATCCGCAGAGGAAATACCCGGAAGTCGCGGAAAAAATCAGTATGAAAGACATCTGCCGTTACACCTCCGCCATCGTAAAAACTCCCCGTTTCTGGGTGTACTGCCTTGGAATGTTCATGGGCGCGGGGGCGGAATTCTGCCTGACGTTCTGGACAGCCGCCTATATTCAGCTGACATTCAACGCCAGCGCATGGATGGCGGGACTCGGAACGGCGGCAATCGCGCTCGGGATGTTCATCGGACGGACCGGGTTCGGTTACTTCGCCCGTCCGCAGAACCTGAAACATATCCTCCTGTGGGCAGGGATCGGCACGATTCCCGTCACTCTGATGCTGACCGTCCTGTCGCCGGAGCTCATCCCCTCCCGCGGACTTCTGTTCACGGTTCTGTTTCTTCTTCTGTTCCTCGCGGGGATCGGCATTGCACCCTACTGGCCGACTCTTCAGGTTTACGGTGTGCATCAGCTGCCTCATCTCGATTCCACCATGCTGTACATTTATTTCTCCGCGATGGGCGTCCCCGGATGCGGATTCTTCACCTGGATCATGGGTGTGTTCGGCGACCGGTTCGGGCTGAAATCCTCGTTTTACCTGATCCCCGCCTCGCTGGTGCTGTTTTCCCTGATCATATTCCTGGAAGGATGGGTATTCAAAAAACGGAGCAACGGATATGGGCGGAACGGCGCAGGTCAGGAAGCATAACGCGGAACTGATCCGCGAAATTCTGCACGGCGGTGCGCTTTGGACCAAAGACACCCTTGCGCGCCGGACCGGTCTGAGTCCGGGAACCTGCCGCACGATCCTGCTTGAAATGCTGAAGCAGGGAGAAGTGACCGAAGAAAAATCGGGCAAAAACTCGGATGGACGTCCTGCGCGATACTTCCGTTATAATCCCGACTACGCTCTGATGGCTCTGCTGGGGCTCTCCTACGAAGACGGACGGCGTTTTCTCCGGTTCTCTCTGGCGGACCTCACCGGAGCCGTACGGCATCACGAAGAAGAAATCCTGCCCGCGATCACGCTGAATACGGTTTGTTCCTTTCTCAAGAAGCGGCTTGCCGGACGGCACAACGTCCGCGTGCTCGTCGTCTCCTATCCCGGCGTCGTCCACAACGGAACGATCGGCAACTGGGGCGACATCGACGAACTGTTCGGCGTTGAGCTCCAGCGCATTCTTCAGGAACGGTTCGCGCTTCCGGTCGCGATTGACAACGACATCAATCTGGCGGCGGTCGGATATTCCGGCGGAACGGGCAATCTCGCATATATCGGATTTCCGGAAAAACACCTGCCCGGATGCGGCCTGATTGTGGACGGTCATCTGCTGCGGGGCACGCGGGGATTCGCCGGTGAGATCATCTATATCCAGAACCGGACCTGGGAGGAGCAGAAAAACATCATCAGCAAACCGCACGGGATCGCCGAAATGCTTCTGCCTGTTCTGCGCGCCGTCACCGCTCTGCTGGATCCGGAATTCATCATCATCGCCGGACGCGACATCTCCGCCGGAGAGCAGGAATTCATTCTCGCCGGGCGCGAAAAGCTGTTCATGCCGGAAATTCTGCCGGAACTGATCTTTCTGCCGGATTATTCCGGCGACAACCGCAAAGGAATGATCGAAACCGGACGCGCTCTGCTCCGCAGCCGGAACGAACTGCCGTATTTCCGCGCCTGACAGCGGGAAAAACACGCAGATACCCGGAAAATTACGGCTCGCGGGTTGAAAAAGAAGCATCAATGCAGTACATTTCCACAGCAATACTTACCAGAAAGGATTCTTGTTATGGAGCTGGAAATTCATCCTTCGGTCTTTAACGCGGAAACGCTGATGGAGACCTATCCCGATACCGCCATTGTTTTCGGGCCCGACGCCCTCTCTCAGCTGAGCGCAAGCCTTCTGCTGGCGGAACGGAAAACAATCCTGCTTGTCATGGCTGGCGCTTCGGCGGCAGTTCCCCTGCGGATGCTCCTCCGTTCCCCGGCATTCGGGAAACCGGATTTCAACCTGCCGCGTCATGAACATGTTCCGGCGGAACCCGATACAGATTGCGTCCGCGCGATCGTCGAAACCATGAAACGCGAAAAGCCGGATGCCGTCCTCGCCGTCGGCGGCGGAAGTGTCATAGACGCCGCAAAAGCCGCATATCTCTCATGGCAGACCGGAGCCGACATCGACGAACTGTTCGGCGCCAATGTGGCATCCACCCGTTTTGCGGGAATGGAACTCCGCCGGATCGCCGCCATCCCCACGACCGCCGGAACCGGCTCCGAAGTCACCCCGTACTCCAACATCATTGATTCCAAAACAGGCGTTAAAAAACTCATCGCCGATCCTGTCATCATTCCGGAGATCGCCGCCGTAATCCCGGAACTCACGCAGACCGCGCCGGAAAAACTGACAAGAGAAACCGGTTTCGATGCACTCGTCCATGCCGTGGAAAGTTTCCTGAACTTCAAAGCGATGAAAGTGGCTCCCGGTGCGGAAGCATGGTCGCTGGAAGCAATCCGGCTGATCGTATCCGCTCTGCCGGAAACTCTGACGGCGCCGACCTCGGAAACGCGGGCGTGTCTCTCCGCCGCCGCGACACTCGCCGGAATGGCGATCCGCACAGCGCCGACCTCCCTGCCGCACCTGCTGAGTTACTCGTTCTGCGGCAAAGCCTCGCACGGCAGTGCGGTCGCCGCTCTTCTGCCGCACTTCTGGCGGTACTATCTCGCGGTTCCCGAAGTCCGTGAACGCACCATGCGCCTGAAAACGGCCTTCCCCGGCAGTACGGCGGAAGAGATCGTCGATTCTTATTGCGCATTCATTCACCGCTGCGGCGGCGTGACCGATCCAGGCAGACTCACCGGATGCGGGCCGGAAATGATCGACAAGCTTGCCGAAGACGCTCTCCTGAATCCCGTCAAACTTGAAAGCGCCCCCCGGAGCGTGACTGCGGAAACATGCAAGACCGTGTTTCACGAGGTGCTTGACAAGGCTTGGAACGCATGAGAATCGTCCTTGCTCCTGATAAGTTCAAAGGAACTCTGACCGCCCGGCAGGCGGCGGAAATCATGGCGCGGGCGATCCGCTCCGTGCATCCGGACGCCTCCATTGCGGAACTCCCCCTTGCCGACGGCGGCGAAGGAACCGTACAGACGCTGACTCATGCGTTGGGCGGCACATTCCGTTCCGTAACCGTTCATGATCCGCTCGGCCGTCTCCGCAAAGCGGAGTTCGGCATCGCGGGAAAAACCGCGGTCATCGAAATGGCGGCGGCTTCCGGAATGGCCCTGTTGGAACGGCAGGAACTCAATCCGCTGCAAACCTCCACATTCGGAACCGGGGAACTGATCCGCGCCGCTTTGGATGCGGAAGTCCGGGAAATCGTGATCGGAATCGGCGGAAGCGCAACCGTCGACGGCGGCGCGGGAATGGCGGAAGCGCTTGGTTACTCGTTCTACAACGCACAGGAGGAACCGATGTTCCGGTTGGCGGGCGGAACTCTTTCCGCAATCCGTTATCTGGATACGCTGCACGCGGATCCGCGTCTCCGGGAGTGCCGGATCCGCATCGCCTCGGACGTAGCCAACCCGCTGCTGGGTCCCGATGGCGCCGCAGCGGTATTCGCCCCGCAGAAAGGCGCGACGCCGGAAATGCTCCCCATTCTGGAAAGCGGACTCGCCAATCTGCACCGTCAGCTGGTCGCGGAACGCCTTCTGAGCCCCGCCGATCTTCCCGGCGACGGAGCCGCCGGCGGCCTCGGCATGGGACTGCGCGCATTCTGCGGAGCGCTCCCGGAATCCGGCGCACGCCTCGCAATGGATCTGACCGGCTTCGAATCTCTGATCGACGGTGCGGATTATGTGATTACCGGAGAAGGCTGCACCGACTCGCAGACGGAATCCGGCAAACTCTGTTCCGAAATCCAGACCGTCTGCCGGAAACGGAATGTCAGGTGCATCCTGCTTTCCGGCTGTATTCTCAACAATGCCGGAGCGGGATTTTACCGCGCGGTCCCGTGCTGTGAACCGGGCCTGCCGTTTGAAGAGATCCGCCGGAATGCGGAGCGCAATCTGTTTTCCGCCGCGTGCAGACTGGCGGAGCGCTTATAGCTCCTCTGTTTCCGTGAGTTTCCGGTTGACCCGGTCGCGCAGATCCAACAGCCATGCGGCTTCGCGCGGATACCGGAACATCGTGACCGGATAGCCGACGTCCTTCTGAATCATCGCCAGCACGGCGTCACGGCCGATCCGCGATTCCAGCAGCTGAAGCGCGCGCAAATCCTGAAGCCCCTCGGTAAATACTTCATAATGCAGGGAATCCACCGGACCGTTCTTGCCGGGATAGACCATGAACGAACCGCCGCCGCAGAACGCGCGTCCGGCATCCGTCACCTGATACGGATCAATATCCCAATCCAGAGAATGCTGCGTAAACCAGAAATTGTACCCCCAGTTCAGAAAACCGTCGAGACGATACACATAGAGCAGGACTCCAAGCACACGGTTGCGGGCGGACGGCATACCGAACTGACGGTTCGGCACTCCGTTGCTCCAGTTGCCGCAGTAATAGACCCAGCGTTGTTCGATCTCCTCCTTCATAAAGTCCTCAATGACTTCGGTAGTCGGAATCGGACGGCGGATCAGCCCCGCACGGAAAAATTCAACGTGCGAAAGCGCATCAATGACCGGATAATCGCCGATCAGCCCGCAAAGCAGAGCGGAAGCAGCCCGGTAAGAATCCAGTACGTTTTCCGACGGCTCATCCGACACATGGAAGAATGTATTCTCCGGTGTAAGCCCCTTTGCCCGGAAAAAGGGAATCAGGCGCGCCATCAGCTGAGCCAGGAAATTCCGGTATTCGGGATCGTCCGCGGCGACATGCCATCCGAACCGCTTCTCCTCCGCGCCGTTCACACGGACCACGATCTTCGGCGTCGCTTTTGCTCCCCACTGGGTAAATGCATGGGACATCTCAAAAAACTCAAAACCGCATGCGCGGGCGGTGTCGATCCAGCGCTCCAGCCGGGAGAAATCGAACGAATATGCTCCATCCCGGTAGTCGATTTCCAACAGCTGGGCAGTGGGCCGTTCCCGTCCGACCGCGGTATCCAGCGGAACGCTCCAGAGCGGAGTGTAAAGAACATTGTTGCCGTGAGCGGTCATGTTGCGGAAATACTGCTCCAGCAACTCCCAGAACCGCTCCGTCCAGCAGGGAACATGGTGACGGACGGAGACGCAGTCCGCATAAAACCAGTTGATGGAAAGCAGTTTCTGTTTCGGAAGCCGGAACGGCAGAACACGGACCCGGATGGCGGTCCGGTGTTCCATTTCCGGCTCTTTCCAGATCAGCAGATCCTGCGGCGTCACGACACGGAACGAAATCTCGTATTCGCCCGGCTCCATCTCTTCCGGAATGCGGACCGTGCACCAGAGAGCATGCCAGTTGCCGCGGGAAAGACGCATCCGGTTGTTTTCCAGCGGCAGAAGCGGATCGGGAAACAGTCCGGGCGTATGGGTCAGCACATAAGGATCGTTCGGCATGGAAGGCAGTACGCAGGGAACCAGTCCGACTTCCCGGAAAGAAAACGCCTCGCCGAACGGCGATTCCGCTTCAAATTCGATAATCAGATTCTCCCCGGCCCTGCACGCGAGCTGAAACGCAATGGTCTCCCCGCGCGCTCCGCTGACGGCGTCAAGCCGTTCCGCCGGAAGATCGGGCGTACAGAATACTTTTTCAAGCGAACTTACAAACCGGGTGGCAAAAAACATGGCTTTCTCCTTCTGGATCTGTTATAAATCAGTTTTCCCCGATAGTATAATATCAAAAATGAACCATTTCAAGAGACGGTTGCCGCGAAGAGAACAGAAAATATATAAATCCGGATGTACCGATAGCAAATTTGATGCAGGTCAATCCAAACCGGAGTGACGGCGGTATCCGGCTGGAGTCATTCCGGTGTTCCGCCGGATCACGGAACAGAAATAACTGGGATGAAGAAAGCCGCAGGAATAGGCGATCTCCTTGATCGGCCGCTCGGTCTCCCGAAGCAGGGAAAGAGCGCGCTGTATGCGGATCTGATCCAGATAAGCGCTCGGCGAAATGGACATGGAACGGAAGAAGACCCGGTTCAGTGTAGTGCGGTGCACCCCAAGCTCTCCGGCAAGCATACCGACCGTCACGCCGGAATCCTGAAACCGTTCATGGGCAAGTTCAATAAACCGTTTGACGAGATCGTTATCCCGCGGACCGCACGGCTGTTCCCCGGCAAGCGCGAGGATCTCCGCCGCAACCGATACCGCATGCCTCTGCGCATACGGCGTCCGCTGTTTCAGCTGCAATTCGATCTCCGCAAACAGCTTCACCGGACACTCCCCCGCGTAAAAACCGGTCCGGGGATAATCGTAGGAATTCATGAAATCCGCCGCACCGGGACCGTCAAACGTGATCCAGTAATAACACCACGGCGACCGGGAATCCACGGAACGGTGCCGGTGTGCCTCGCCGGGAAGATGGTACACGACCTCTCCCGGCAGAAGCCGGACAACAGAATCCTCCAACACGAACTCCCCGATCCCGCGAACGCCCCAGAAGAGTTGGACGAACTGTTTCCGCTCCCCCGGTGCATGTTCCGCCCACCCGCACTCCGCCTCGTTATACCCAACGGAACGGACATGGATCGGCAGTCCGAGCTTTGGCAGCGTCATGACATCCGGTCTGCTGATGATCTTTCGCATATTCGCGGCAAATCCGGTTTTTCGGCACAGCCTCCGTCACTTCCGGGGAGGCTGTCCGGCGGCGGCTTTTTCCGCCTGTGCATTGGCGATATAGGCTTTGACGCGTTCCCCGATCGCCGGAAAATTCTGCACCACGCTGCGCGCAATCTCCGTTTTCATCGTGTCGAACGGCGGCAGGCGAACGCGCCCCTTCTCGTCGTCATACTCCTTCTGGAAACGGTTGTAGGCAATCTCCGCAAGCCTCAGATGAGCCTGCGCGCCATCGGGATCATCATAGCCGAGCAGCAGACAGCTCTGGAAGATCAGACCGCTGATCAGCTCATGCACCTGCTTGTAATTGCCGTCCTTGACATCTTCGGTCCATTCGCGGAGAATGAAACGGTCGAAGTCCTGATAACGGGGATCATTCCGGCGCTCCCGGCGGATGATGCGGAAATACTCGCGCGCCTTGGCATACTTGCCGTAGCTGTACAAAGTGACAACCGCGTCTTTCATGAAGTTGTCAAGCGCACTTTTGAACGTGGAGGTATGATTGCGTTCATACGCCTCAAGATACGTCTTCCGGACCGCATCGACAAGATCCAGATTCGGGATCAGCATGTAATTCATCGTGGGTTCCTTGCCGGGGAGCAGAATACGCCCGGCGATGAACGACTCCTTCAGCGACTGCGTGATCATGCGGTCGCAATCAATGTTCTGCCGCTCCGGACTGTACATAATGCCGAGCGTCGCCCAGTAAATGGCGAACGAATCGGAAAGCCGCCAGTCCAGCGTGCCGTACTTCTGGTTGATCTCAATCACGATCTCCGGACGCAGTTTGTAATATTCCCGGAGCCAGCGGTTCCGCAGAAACGTGTCAAGTGCATTTTTCGTTTCCGGTTTCAACGCGGCGGCAAGCGTCTCCGGCAGTTCGCCGAGTTCACGGAACTTGACCGAAAGCATATCAAGATCTTCAAATCCGGCACCTTTCAGAGCCGACCAGAGCGCGGCGGCGTCCGCATGAAGTTTGCGGAATTCGGAATTGGTCTTCGGCGCGGCGGCAAGCGCAGCCCAGTCGGGTTCCGCTCCGCCGTATGCCTTCATCATCTCCTTGCAGATCATGAACTTGTAATAACGCTGGGCGTCGTCGAGCATATTGCCGATCTTATGCTGATAGATCCAGCCGAGTTCGCGGTAAAGCAGCGGATCGTTGGCATTGTAGTTCAGCGCCTCGTCACGGATCAGCTCAATGCCGCGCTGAACCCAGCGCCAGCGATCGACCGGAGACGTAAACGTCACGGAAACATTGTAAGCCATATTCCACGCGAGATACGCCGTCGCACCCGTAAATTTCGGCTGCAACTTGGTAATCCACGACGCCAGCTGAACCATTTCAAAGTATTTCCCCTGCTGCTGAAGTCCGTTCATGCGGAGCCAGAGCATATCGGCAAGCACTCCCCGGAATCCGCCGAGCGCAACCGTGGTGAATGCCACCATCGGCGGCAGTCCCTCAATGCTGGCTTCGTCAACCAGCTTGTCCTGCTTGACGATCGCATCCAGACGCTTCTGAACAAGCGTCGTCGCCGTCAGCAGAACGGCAAACGCGGCAATCGCGAAAAACCATATTTTGAATCTTCTGAAATACATCTTGCTTACCTCCTGACGGCGGCGAGAGAAAGCTCGCGGCGGTTATAAAGCCACGCTCCGAGCAGAGCCAGCGGAACTCCTTTCAGAATGATCTGAAAGAGAACGGCGGAACCGATCACGGAAAGTTCGATCAGCTCTCCGTTCGCGACAAAATCGGAAATCCCGAACTTCTGAAGCGGAATAACCGTGAAATGCAGGAGCCGTCCGAGCCAGTACCCGTAAAGGTCCATCGCCGGCATGTCGAGCCCGCCGTACATCGCTTCGTTGGAAATCAGGAACGAGGCGAAAAATCCGAACGCCATATAGGAAATCGTAATAAAAATAGCCGTCGGCATCGACAGGAACGACGCAAGCGCCACGGAAACGATCACGGTCGCCATGATTCCGAGGAACACCATCAGTACCGCGCGGGAATAATTGGCGAAAAACCCGGTTTCCCTGACAAGCAGAGTCGGTCCGTCGGCAACCTGAATCAGAAGCGGTTTCCCGTTCGGTGCCATATTGGTAAAGCCGATCACCGCTTTCCCTCCGACGATCACATTGTCCGCCGGCATTTCCAGCTCGTTGACCGCCGAAGTCAGGATCTGTTCCGGCTGACGCTGCAAATAAACCTGCCGCGGAACCGGATCAGGAGCTTTCTCTCCGGGTTTGAGAGTTTTCGGATCCGGCTGCTCCAGAAACGAGAAAACCGCGCCCCATGCGCCGTACCCGTGCTCCTGATTCTGCTGCGGATCAATGGTGCCGGAATAGGCTTTGTAGCGGACGAAAAACGAACTCTTCGGAGCAAGCTGTTCCGGAAGTCCGGAATAGGTCCAGTAACGGGTCTGCCCGACCTTGATCTCCGCCATCGCAGCGATGATCTGACGGTAAATCGTATCCAGCGCCTTGGTGCGGTCGGTTCCGGTGAGCGTCTGGGAGATCAGCTGTCCCTGTGCGTTTTTCTTTTCGTTGAATGCCTTGAGCGTGATCTCTTTCAGGTCCGGCAGATCCGGCATATAGGCGCGGCGTCCGGTGAGGACCTCGTTGTCCATACGGGCACGCTCTTCCGGCGTAAAGCTCTGACGGTTGTACTGATAAAGAATGAAACCATAGATCACCGCGGCGGAAATCAGCAGCAGCGCGGTCTGCACCGCAAGCACACCGGCAAATTTACCGAGCCAGACCACATAACGCGAAACCGGCTTGACGACGATCAAATGCAGACGGCAGTCTTCCACGTCGGCGGTCATCGTCTGACATCCGAGCCAGACGCCGGAGAGCATCAGCATCACCGTGATAAACGAGAGACTGTACTCCAGTGAAACCTGCATATAACCGTATGGAGTACCATCGCCTTTGATCGTGTTCGGCACCAGAAACACGCCGAGCAGCAGAATGAACAGGAGAAACTGAAACACATGGGAGCGCATCGCGCTCCGGCAGGTCAGTCTGATAATTGCTAAGAGGGAAGTCATTTCAATTTCTCCGCGATTACTCGTCTTTTCCGGCAGAAAGGATGTCCATGAGTTTTTTATTGGCTTCTTCGAGGTTCTCTTTGTCCATCGCTTCCGGCTCCGGTTTCTCCTCCACAGCTTTTTCCTCCGTTTCCAGACTCGTCAGCCGTTCCGTGTCGATTTTCGGAGCTTCGGAAATCTCCGGTTTCGGCGGTTCGGGAGTCTTCAAACCGGCGAGTATCTCAAGTTTCTCTTTTGCATCGACGGCATCGCCGGAGAGGTATTCCGCGATTTCACCGCCTGAAGTCGCGCCGGAAGTCTCCACACTTTCACGTTTCGCCTTGTTGACGACGTCAAGGAAGAAGTCTTCCAGACTCATGTGCGGATGGTCGACCGTATAGGAACCGCCGTGCAGGTTCTGTTTGATGATGGAAACAATCTGCTCCATCGCCGCTTCGGGAAGATCCGGCATGGTGATGCGGCTGGAACCTTTGACGGTCAGGAGCTCGTTGATCGGTCCCTGAGCGCGGATTTTGCCGCCGTAAAGAATGATCACGCGGTCGCAGACATCTTCCACGTCGCCGAGCAGATGACTGGTGACGATCACCGTCTTGCCGCGTTTTTTCAGCAGACGGATCAGGTCCTTGACCTCTTTGCAGCCGATCGGGTCAAGTCCGGACGTCGGTTCGTCAAGGATCAGAAACGAAGGGTCGTTGATCATCGCCTGAGCGAGCCCGATACGGCGCGCCATGCCCTTGGAGAATTCGCCGACCTGACGGTTGCGGGCATGGGCGAGTCCGACCATGTCGAGCAGCTGCTCCGTGCGGAGACGGCGCTCTTCCGCGGAAAGGTTGAAAAGAGAAGCGAAGAAATCAAGCGTCTCCGCCGCCGTGAGGTACTTGTAAAGATACGTCTCTTCCGGCAGATAGCCGATCATCTTTTTGGTATCGACGTCGCGCGGGGACCTTCCGAACACGGTAAGACGGCCGCCGGTCGGATAAAGCAGTCCGAGCAGCATTTTCACCGTGGTGGATTTCCCGGATCCGTTCGGACCGAGAAGGCCGAGCACCTCCCCTTCCCGCACTTCAAAATCAATATCGTTCACCGCCTTCGCTTTCGGCCGGTTCCAGAAATCCCGGAACTCCTTGGTAAGTCCGACCGCTTCCACAACGTTTCCCATCTCAACTCTCCTGACTTGCAAAAGTTACTGTTTCGCGGTGTTTTCCGCGCGGGTGATCTCCTCGCCGGTTCTCACCAGACGCGCACTGTTGAAAATGACGATCAGCGTACTGAGAGTATGCAGAACGGCAGCAAGAATCGGACTCATCTGTCCGAATACCGACAGAATAATACCGCAGATCACAAAGAACATGCCGAACACAAGATTCTGATTGATCACCGACGCCGATTTCTTCGACAGCGTGATCAACAGGGGAATCCGGCGCAGATCGTTGGTCATCAGTGCGATCGAGGCACTGTTGATCGCAATATCGCTTCCGATGGCTCCCATCGCAATGCTGAGGTCGGAAGCGGCAAGCGCCGGCGCGTCATTCACGCCGTCACCGACGAACGCCACAATATCGGCTTTCTTCGCCTGTTCCACATATTCTACTTTTCCCTGCGGCAGACAGTCTCCGCGGAAATCATCGATACCGATTTTACCTGCCACCATCGTGGCAACCGCGGTACGGTCTCCGGTAACCATCGCACACTGGCGGATGCCCTCGGCTTTCAGCTCCTTGACCATCTGTGCGGCTTCCGGACGGATCTGATCGCGGAAACCGATCCAGCCAAGCGCCTTGCCGTTGCGGACAACCACAACCACACTCATGCCTTCGACTTCGCTTTCATCGTGCGGAAGAGCGATCCCCTGCGACTGAATCCATGCGGGACGTCCCACAATGCATTTGACGCCGCCGATCAGAGCTTCCACGCCTTTGCCGGGCAGTTCCTCATACGAATCACCCTTTGCCGGAGAAACTCCGACCTCTTTGGCGAGACGCTGAAGAGCGAGCGCCGTCGGGTGATTACTGGCGATTTCCACGGAAACCGCCGTCAGCAGCAGTTCCGCCGGTTCCACACCGTTCACCGGTTTCAGACGGGCTACTTCCAGTTCCCCTTTCGTCAGGGTTCCGGTCTTGTCAAATACAAAGCTCTTCACCTTGGAAGCAAGTTCAAGGTGTGCGACATTCTTGATCAGGATACCCAGACGCGCTGCGGCGGCGATCGCGGCGACCACTGCGGTCGGAGTCGCAAGAACCACGGCACAGGGACACGCAATCACCATCAGGGTGATCACGCGGTTCATGTCACCGTCGGAGAACCACCAGGTCAGAGCGGCAAGCATAAGAATCGTCGGCGTATAGAAACCGGCGTATTTGTCGATGATGCGCACCATCGGCGTCTTGCTGGTCTCGGCGGCAAGAATCATCTCCTTGACCTTGCCGAGCGTCGTATCGTTGCCGACCTTCGTCACCTTGACGTCGATCGCACCGGACAGGTTCATGGTTCCGGCATAAACTTCATCGCCGATCCCCTTGTCCACGGGAAGCGACTCTCCGGTAATCGAAGCCTGATTGACGGCACTCTGGCCTTTGACAATCTGACCGTCAATCGGGAAATTCTCACCGGGACGGACGTTGATAATATCGCCAAGCTGAAGATCCAGCACTTCGGTCTCCACAAATTCACCGTCGGCAAGTTTGCGTGCGGTATGCGGAGTCAGACGGATCAGGTCTTCAATCGAGCGCTGGGCGCCCGATGCGGTACGGGTTTCAATGATGATCGTGATCAGCAGGAAAAACGCGATGATGCCCGCCTCCCGGAACACGCCGCCCGCAAACGATGCGAGCAGAGCCATCGCGACCAGTTCGTTCATATAAACGCGTCCGGCGCAGAGGTCCTTGATCGCCACCCAGACAATGGGCAGAGCAAGAACGATCGCACCGAGCACGGCACTGAGTTCGGAAGCGAATTCCTGATTCGGGAAGAACCATTCCAGCAGGAAAGAGTTCAGAATCAGAAAACCGCCGGCGACAGCGAATCCGGCCCGGCCCATCGAACGGGAGTGCCCGACGCCCTCGCCCATAGGCTGTCCGCAAACGCAGATTGAAGCATCCTCGTGATGATGCTCATGGTGGTCATGTCCGCAGCAGCAGCTCATTTGCTTTCCTCCTCTTTCTTCTCTTCAGCTTCTTTCTTTTCTTTCGAGGTCAGCGGCTCCGGATTCAGCTTGAGACGGATTTCCTGACGGCCATTGCCGAGAGAGTTGACAATGAATTTATCTTTCACGTTCGCCATGGCATCAGCCATCACCTGCGAAAACAGCGTAACGGTTACGGTCTCCGGACTCTTTCTGTATTCCGCAAGAATGCTCCGGAAATATCCGGCATCCGCCTCAACTTCGGAAACGATACGCTTCTTGTAGCTGTCCGCTTCGGAAATAATGCGGACGGAATCGGACTCCGCAAGGGCGAGCTGTTCCGTTTTATAGGCCTCCGCTTTCTGAATGGCGGCATTGCTCTGCTGCTGGGCGTGGAGCACGTTGTCAAACGCATTGATCGTCTGCGGCGGCGGACTCTTCAATTCCAAATCCACACGCAGGACTTCCACACCGATCCGCAGATCAGCAACGCGTCTGGCAACCATCGTCTCAACCTCTTTCATATAACGGAAAGCACTGTTGTTGTTGTTATAGAGAATGGCATCGACCGTCCATCCCGCCGTCACCCGGAGAACGCAGTCATCAAGGATCGCCTTGAGCAGAGTCTGCGGACCGCGGGTCCCGCGGCTTTCCCCGTCGGGACCGGAGAACGGTTCATCCATTTTTTCCGGATTGGCGGGAGTCAGACAGGTTTTATAGTAGACTTCCGGATCGACCACGCGAGCGGTCATCTTCCAATCCGTGTGAACAATACAGGTGTCGCCGGTGATCAGATAACCGTCAATGCCCGGTTTGAGTGAATCGGGCGCACCGTTCGCCATTGCTTCCTTGCGGTTCGTGATCAGAGCCTTGTTCGCGGGCATGAACGACGACGTGTCGATGCTGAACGGACTGGTCTTGACCTTCACGGTCTGGCTGACCGGATAAGGAAATACCCAATGCCAGCTTTCCGTGCAGACTTTCTGGAACTTTCCGAACCGGAACGTCAGCACGGCGGTATCCGGTTGGACGGTGAAGAAACCGCTGAATATGAAGAACCATACCAGCAGTACGGCGATCGCCACGATCAGCAGTGAAAACACCGCCTTGAGGCTTTTGTTCAGCGTTTCGAAACCGGAGGAAAACGCACTGTTCTCCGCGGCCCGCTCCGCTTTGATTCTTGTTTCAAGATCCTGCATAGTGTTTCCGCTCCGTTATCAGTTCTTTTTCGCCGGTTTTTCGAGCGAGACGCCGCCGTATTTCAGGATGTCGAACGGCGCGGAGTTGGTATCGAGAACAAGAGTCGTGCGGTTGCCCATCAGGCGCTTCATGGATTCCAGCTTTCTCAGGAAAACTGCAAGTTCGGGATTTTCCGCAAAGACCGCAAGATGTTTCGCCGCGGCGGCGTCGCCTTCCGCCCGCAGAGCCGTCGCCTTGGCTTCCGCCTGGGTCAGCGCGTTCCGCTTTGCGGTATCGGCTTCGGTCATGATCTTGCGGGACCGGACATTGCCTTCCTCTTTGTATTTGGCGGCCGCGGCGTCGCGTTCCTGAATCATGCGTTCGGCAATCGCTTTCGCCGGGGTTTCGGGAACGCCGATCGTCTTGATGTTTGCAGCGATGACTTCAAGTCCGTAGAGTTCTTTCACTTTCGGCGCGATCAGTTCCAGCATCTCTTTTTCCATTTGGGCGATCATGATCTTTTTCGGATCGGAGTTGACCAGCTGATTCAGATCGTATTTGCCGATGACGGCGCTCTTGACCGTTCTCATCAGACTGGCAAGATCGTCCTCCGCGGCAGCGATGCTTCCCCCGGAAGTCTGGAATTTCACGAGATCCTTGATGCGGTAGACCGTATAGATGCCGGCGGTGATGTTCTTGCCGTCGGCGGTACGGATTTCCTCCAGCTTGCCGATGTTGCCGTCATAACAGCGGAGACGGATGTCATATTTTACGATTTTCTGAATGGGGAGCGGCCAGCGGAAATGAAGTCCGGGCCCTTTCTCTCCGGTGATCTTATTGAACGTCAGAACAACCGCGCGTTCCGTTTCATTGACCTGATAGGAAAAGATCGCGGTTCCGAAAATTGCCACGACAACAATGCCGAGGAGGAAAATCGGAATATTGATCCCGTGTCCTTTGTGTGAATCTGCCATTTATATTTCTCCTTAATTTTTATATTATTTTTTACTTTAAATCGCCAAGATCGGTATCGGTCAGATCGGTGCGGGGCTTCTCCTCCGCGTTCAGCTCAATGATCTGATAGGGAAGCGACGCGGAAACGATGTATTTCCGCAACGGGGCACCGTCCACCTCAAGGAAATCAAGATAGGTGCGCAGTTTGAACATTTCCGGCATCTGCCGGTAGGCGGTCAGCTGACTGGCAAACCGGCGGGCTTCCGCGCTGGAAACATTGGTGACTTTATATTTGTAGGCTTCCGCCTGCTGCACAAGTTCGATGGTCTCAATCTCGGACGCCGCAAGCGTCTTCGTCTTGTAAGCCTCCGCCTTGATGACAGCGGTCGCCATTTCCTCTTCCGCGACAAAAACTTTCTGGAACGCGGGCGCAACGTCCTGGAGCGGCGGGTGCGTATCCAGCAGATCGACGTTCAGAATCGTGATGCCGAGTCCGCGCTGATTCACCGCCTGCTGGATCTGCTGATGCAGTTTGCGGGTAATCTCAAGCCTGCCCGTGGAAAGGTCGTTCATGAAGTCGGTGCTGGCAAAATAGATCGTAGCCTGGCGGGTTCCGATATCGTGTACATACTGTTTCAAATCCTTGAATTTGAATGCATAATCCAGAATCCGGTCGGCGTTGACTTTGAACGAGACGGGCAGAGAGGCGTTGAGCATGGAAACCGCGCCGCTGATGTCGCCGCCCGCATCCTGATTGGCAACAAGGAACGGATTTTCCCCTGTTCCGTGTTCATTGTTCCAAAGAATCGTCCGCAGGGATTTTCCCGCTTCGTTTCTGGCTTTGAGAACCGCACCGATCGTCACAGTCTGCGGTTTGTCAATGGCGATCCGTTCGATCGCATCGCAGGGCCACGGAAGTTTCAGATAAACTCCCGGCTGAAGCGGCTTCTCCGAAACAAGTCTGCCGAACCGGGTCTTGAGTCCGAGCTCACCGGGTCCGACCTCCGCCACACAGGTGAAGAGCCAGAGGATCAGGAGCCACGCGCCAAGCGCGGGAATCGCAACCTTGCAGAACATCTGATAAAGCGATGTTCCGGAAATTTTGAATCCGAACTGATAATCCAGGGCATCCGTAATATTTTTGGCAACGCTGCCCGGCTCAATGAACAGAGCCAGCAGGCGGCTTTCATGAACCGGACGATCCTCTTTCTGCGTTCTCGGACGGTAAAATTCCGTAATAAAGACAAACAGCTGTTCCGCCGCGATCACCGCGATCACCGCAAACGCGATCTTGGCAAACGGAAGTTCCAGTCCCGCATTCTCCCAGCGGAGAGCAACCGACGGAACCAGAGCGAGCAGGAAGATCACCGATCCGGCAACCATCCACGCACCAACCGGACGGAGCCAGCGGAATTCCGCGATCCGGGACTGTCCGGCGAGAAATGCACCGAAAAACAGCGAGCAGACCGCGATCACCACACAGACGAACGAAACCGCAACCGGTTCTTTCGGCAGGGCGGGGCCCGCCTCTCCGAACGTTCCGCCGATCCGCCATGCAACCCAAAGTCCGAGAACCATCAGCAGAAAAGCGAGAAGAGCAAAAACAGACGGAGCATATTTCGCATAGTTGCGGAACGTTCTGCCCGCGGTAAAGCGGACATCTTCCGAAACATCAAGGATGCTTGTCGTGTTTTCCTTGCGTTTTTTCAGAAGTTCCTTTTCATATTCCTCTTCCGAAGCGTTTCCGGCAAGCATGCCGTAAACGGCGGCGGCGACCGCGAAAAGAGCGGCAACCGCAAACGGGATCGTACCGAGCCCGAATGCGCCATACCCCGCCCAGTCATAGACGCCGCCGGTAAAACCGGCCAGCAATGCCACCGCCAGCGAATAGACCGCCGCAAAGACCGCCAGCTTCATGGCGAGCCCTGAGCGTCTGCTGCTCACGGAATAGTTCATGGTTTCCATTGTCATCCTCTGTCTACCCTTCCCTTTCTGCGTTTTCCGTTTCCGGCACGGAAACCGGAAAAACCTTTTGTTATGTTTAATATTTCTTAATCGTCCATATCTCTTTGAAAGACCGTCATTTCCATATCGGAAACACGATATACCACACTTCACCGTTTTTCAAATGAAAATAAAAAGAAAAACAGCAGGATTTTCAATTTTTTTTTGTTTTTTTTCGTATTTTTCATGGAACATTTTAAAATTGCCAGTAAATTAACCGAAAAAGCAGAGACCGGCTGCAGGTACAAAACCATCGAACAAAACACAGGTATCCGATATGTCAAATCCTCATTTCCTTTATCTGCCGCTGATTCTGGCAATGGCCCTTCAGCTTTTTGCATGCATCACATTCATCGGTCCCGCCCGCTCCCACCGCAGAATATTCACCCCGTACACGTTCTATCTGCTTCTGCTTTCCTGCGGCGTGATGGGAACCGTGCTGATGAATCTGCCGTGCTGGACAGGAATTGCGCTTTTTCTGCGTTTTTTCAGCATTCTGGCGGCGTTTCTGTTCCTCGGAGAGTTCTCGCTCCGCATGATGCGGGTTTCCATCTCCAGGCGGCTGATTATTTACACAGCGGCCGTTTTCTTTTCCCTGCTGATTCTTTTTCTGCCGGGGAACCGCGAACGGGGCGAGATTTTTGCGCTCTGCCTGCCCGGTATTCCGGCTCTGATCCTCGGCGCGACGACCCTCTGGCGGTACGGCAGCCGGTTCCCTGAACTGGGAAACGCGTTTCACATTGCCGCGCTTGCCCACGGCGGAACCGCGTTTTCGATCCTTTCCGAAATGCTTCTGACTCTGCATCTGTTTTCCGTCTCAGCCCAGACGGAAACAGAATTTCACAGTGCCCTGACAGCGTTTTCGCTGATCTGCACTCTGACCGGAGCCGCGGCGTTCCTCCCGCTTCTGAAAGACATCCGGTTCACCGTTCTCCGCCGTTCCATACCGGGGGCATGGCTGCTGCCCGCCGCGTTCCTCTGCTTCGCCGGAGCCGCAGTAGCAGTTCCGCGCCTGTTCGCCCGTCACACGGAGGAAACCGCCTATCAGCATGTGAATTACGCCGCCACTCTGCTGGAGCGGGATATGACCATCAGCGCAGAACGGGTACGGCAATATGTCATGCAGCTTTCCCAAAGCCGGGAGATCATCAACATACTGAAACAGAACAAGCTCAACCGGAATCTGCTGAAAACGCCGAATCTGCTGGAGCAGTTCGCTACGAACCGCCAAAGGCTCCTGATTTATCTGACCAACGCCAAAGGACTCTGTCTGGACTCCTCGCAGAAAAGTTCCCCCCGCTTCCGCATGGTGGGACAGGATCTCTCTTATTCCCGTTATTTTCAGGACGCGATGCGGAACGGCTCCGGCAGTTCAATCTCGGTCGGTTCCGTCACCGGCGCGCCATCGGTCTTCTTCTCCCTGCGGATTGACGACGCAAACGGAACCCCGCTCGGAGTCCTGGCCGCAAGAGAAGATTTTTCTTTCATCTTCCGGAAATTTTCCGATGTCTACGCGGCACTGGTCTCGCCGGATAATACAATCTTCATGGCAAACGACGACTACCAGCCTGACGGACGCGCCCGCTGGCGCTCCGGAACCCGCTGGTTCCAGAAACCGGACCGGAACCTGAACGGATGCTACATCAACGGCATCATGTATACGGAACGTCCCTGCCGCTTCCTGCAGGAAACAGGCTGGCGCATCATTCTCGGCCTGCCCGAAAACCTGCCGCTTCAAGCGTATGTACTGGGCGGACTCCTCGTTGTTCTGCTCTGGTTCCTCCCGCTGACATTCTCCGCCCTCTGCGTTCTGTATTTCCGGATGCGGCGCGAACTGAACCTCCATCTGAATTGGCGGAAAATGATCTTCAACAACAATACAGCCGGCATCTTCATCACCGACCGCAAAGGAAATCTGATGGACGCCAACCGGACGTTTTCCCTGCTCTCCGGATATACAACCGGGGAACTGAAAAAAATGAGACTCTCCGATCTGGTGCCGAATTCCGGCAGCGGACAGGAGCGTCTGGAGGAATTCCTGACTTCCGGGCGGCACAGCTGTGAGGATTTTGAATTTCCGCTCTGCCGGAAACACGGAGCACAACGCACCGTATTCCTTTCCGGCAGCCGGTTCCACAGCACCCGCCTCTCCCCGTATCTTCCTGTGGACGGGCTGATCTGGACCGTTGCGGACATCACGGAAGTCATACGGGAAACAGCGGCTTTGCGTACGGAAGCCGGACGCTTCCGCTCCCTGACGGAAAGCAATCCGGAACAGATCCTGATTCTGGACCTGCAAGGCTGTATCCGTTATTCCAACGACCGGGAGATCGCCTCGCTTCCCGGCTATCCGGAAACGCCGCTTCCCCTCGGCGAACTGTACGAGCCGGCGACAGCAGCACTGTATCTGCAAATGATCCGCAACGTGACAGTCAGCCGCCGTCCCCTGACCTTCCGGTATACCTGCCGGAAGCCCGGAGTTCCCGGCTCGCCGATGGTCACCCTGCTCTATCCGGTCCCGCGGACCGGAGAAATCCAGTACATCGGAGCTGTGACCAGAAAATGCGATCCCGGAACGGAGATAAATTGATCCGGAAGACGGATCAGAATTTTGTTTCCCAGGACGCACTTTCCTGACGTTCGAACTCTTCCGGTTTCCCGGAGACAGCGGTCAGATCGAAATCATCCAGCTTCAGCCGCGACACGTTCCGGATAAACAGCGGAGTATCGCCGTCCACGACGCCGGAGATGCCGGAAAGGCAAATATCCGTCAGCGGAGTATTGCAGTTGCCTTCGAGACTCACCGGAAGTTTCGCCCGGATACGGAAGTTGCGGAAGCTGATCCGTTCCACCGCACGCAGGCGGATTGCGCCCTCCACATTGATGCGGATCGGATAGACACCGGACTCAATATCGAAATTCTCAAACGAAAGGTCGCTGACTTTCAGATATCCCTCGCAGTTCTTCCGCAGGTAGCGGTACGGATTCTCGCAGCGGATGCCGCTGCCCAGTCCCCGGAATACGATATTGCTGAACCGGCAGTTGCGGATCGTGTCATCGCTCGGACAGCCGATCCGGATTCCCTGACAGCGGCTGTCAAGCACGCAGTTGGTCACGACGACCTCCTCGCAGACCGCCGGAGCCTCCGGCGAGCGGCGGATCGCCCGCAGAATCAGACAGTCGTCTCCGGTCCGGAAAAAGCTGTCGCTGACCGTCACGCGCCGGCAGCCGTCAATATCAATGCCGTCATTGTTGATCATCTGCTGACACCCGGTAATGCGGATCCGGGAGATGCTGACCTCCTCGCAGGCGATCAGCCAGAAAGTCCAACCGGGAGAATCTATGAACGAAACTCCTTCAAACACCACGTTGCGGCAGTTGTAAAACTGGATCATGCGCGGACGCGGATGTGGCGGTTTTGCGAAAACCGCACCTTCCGGCACATTGCGGTCATAAAATTCGGGACCGCTCCCGTTGATCTCGCCGCTGCCGGTAATGGCGACGTTTTCGCAGTCGGCGCAGGCGATCAGGCACTTGCGGCTTCCCTCCGGCGTAACGGAATCGAATCCGGGATGATGGAAATCGTCATAACGCTCCGGCGTCGGAAAACCGAGAATCTTCGCTCCGCCGGGAATATGCAGCTCAATATTGCTTCTGAGATAGATCGTTCCGGACAGATAGACTCCCGGCTCCAGAGAAACCCGGCCGCCGCCCGCCTGCGCCGCTTTGTCGATCGCCTGCTGAATGGCGGTTCCGCTCTTTTCCGTAACAAGATAATCCATGAGTTTGCTCTCCTGTTGATTTTGATTTCGGACAAGACAATATATCCCGCAATTTGCAAATAACAAGAGAAACGATGCGGAAAACACCCTTCGGCCACCGCGTTTTCAAACATTTTTCCGTTTTTTTCCCGTTTGCCTGTTGACTTTTTCCGCGTCTTGAAGTATAATTAATTCAACGTTGAATCTAACGATAACCAAAGAGAGTTTTTTTTATGTCGGCGAACATGAAAGATGTTGCACAGCGGTGCGGAGTCTCCATCAAAACGGTCTCCAACGTGATCAACCGTCTGCCGAACGTGGGAGAAAAAACACGGAAAGCGGTACTGGAAGCGATCCGGGAACTGAATTATGTCCCGAACATTCAGGCGCGGTCGCTCGTAATGAAACAGCCGGGCGCAAAATCCCAGCTCGGCTACCGGATCGGCTGCATTTTCCCCAACGGAACCGGAAAATACGACGACACCTATTTCACGATGATCTTCAAAGGCATTGAAGAGGAAATCGCGAATCAGGGACAGCAGCTGTCGTTCCTCTCCTCCGCCACGGAGCTGGAAGAAAATCCGCTGAAAATGAACTGGCTGCTCGCGCCGGAACAGACGGATGCGGTGCTCTCGTTCGTCGGACCGGACAGCCCGCTGTTTGAGCGCTTCTCCAAAATGCCGTTTATCCTGATCGGCGGTGAATCGAAAGACTGCGAAACAGTCTGTATCGACAAATCCGGCGGAGCGGCGGAACTGCTCCGTCACCTGTACGACCTCGGGCACCGCGACATTGCCTATATCGGTCCCCTGAATGACGGCCGCTGCCGGGCATTCCGTTTTGAAGCCATGCAGCGCGGACTCACCCTGCGCGACGAGTGCATGATCGAATCCGGCTGCTGGGGAATGGAACCGGGACGCACCGGAGCAAAACGACTGCTGGCTCTGGAACAGCGTCCGACCGCCGTCTTCGCCGCCAGCGACCGGCTCGCATTCGGCGTCATGCACGAACTGCAGGATGCCGGACTGCGGATCCCCCGCGACATCTCTGTGGCAGGCTACGACAATCTGCCGGAAAGCCGGATCGTCTATCCCGCGCTGACAACAGTGGACATCAACAAGGAGGGTACCGGACGGCTCGCCGTCCGTCTGCTTTTGGACCGCATCCGGAATCCGCAGCGGGAAAACGCCACTCACACACTGCCGACCAGGCTCGTAATCCGTACCTCAACAGGAAAGGTCGTAAAATCATGAAATTCGTTGTATTCGGAGACCTCCATTACTGCACGCCCGAAGGACGCCCCCCGGCGGAAGCGATACGCAAAACCTTCGCACGGCTTCCGGACTATCCGCGTTATGCGGCAATGGAACACTCCGTGCGTCAACCGCTGTTCTCAATGGCAAAAAAAGAAAAACCGGAACTTCTCATCTCCACCGGGGACCTGATCGAGGGCGGAGCCGACTCCGAACGGGACTTGGCGGAAGCAAACGCCCGGCTGACGGAAATCGCTCCGGAAATCCATCGCGCACCGGGCAGTCATGACCTGTTCCCGCCCCGCAGAAAAGAGTATGCCTCCTGCCGGAAAGACGGAAACCTGTTTCTGTTCCTGGACTATACGGACTGGGGCGACACTCAGCGGGAATGGCTGATCCGCGAACTGGAAAACGGAAAAGATGCCGGACACGTTTTCGTTTTCGGACACGCTCCGCTGTATCTGTTCGCACGCCATTTTTTCCATTCCGCCGGTTACGCGGACGACGTCGCGGAGATCCTGAACCGTTATCCGGTGGACATTTATTTCTGCGGTCATACGCACAATCAGACGGTAAGCCGCCATGGGACAATGCTGCAAATCACCGGCTCTTCCATCGGGTACCCGGAAGCTCCCGCGATTCCGCTGGAGCAGTTTCACGCGCTTGCGCCGTCCGGTCCGTCGACCCGTTTCTACTGGGGATTTCCCGAAGACTATCAGCCCGGCTTCTGGACCGTCGAAACACACGGCGAAGCACTGCGCCTGACCTGGAGCGCCCTGCACAACTCGGCGGAACTTTATATCGCCGAGCGGTTTGCTGAACCGGAAATCCGTCCTCCCCGCATGGAGCCGTATTCATCGGAACTCCGGGACTCCGATCTGTTCCAGCTCCACAGCGCATGGCTGAATATCTTCAGTGCGAACAAAGGCGAAAACGATTCGGAACTGCTGTTCAACGGCATATCACTGGGTGCGATCCCCGCAAACACCTGTTACGCCGCCCGCCGGTTCCTCCAGCTTCCGCCGGAAGCGCTTGCCACGATCCACCGGGCCAACACTCTGGAAATCCGTTTCCCGCACTCTTCCGCATTCGGAATCGGTTCCATCTCTCTGGATCTTCTGCTGCTGGACGGACGCAGAATCCGTTCCTCTGTCTCTCCGGAACTCTTCGTTCACGGTGATGATCCCGATTACCGGTATGCGATCCGTTATGCCGCACATGCCGTTCCCGGCGGAAACGCCGTTCTTTCCATACTCTTTCCAACACAGGGAGAATAAAAATGAAAAAACACGACTTCCCGCAACGAACCGGTCGCCGGCTCCTGCCCCTCCTGCTGAGTCTGCTGTGCGGGCCTCTTGCGGCGGAAACGATCTGGCGCGATCCGTTTCCGGCAGCGGCGGACGGCAGCCGGGTACTGACCGTCACATCGGAAAACAGGGAATCCGGCAAGACCGTCACGTTTCCGCTGGACACCGGAAAAATCGCCGGACGGCGGCTGACCCTGAGCGCGGAAGTCCGGACGGACATCGAACGGTCCGCCGCCTCGTGGCTCGGAGCAAAACTCATGATCTCCGGAAAACGGAAAGACTCCCCGTTTTACAGCCGGACACCTCTGCCGCAGGGAAAAACCGACTGGCACAAAGTCCGTTTCACAGTCGATATTCCCCATGACCTGCAAAACGCCCGCCTGACGCTCGGCATTCAGAAGAACAAAGGAACCGTGCAATACCGCGATGTCCGGATCGAACGCAACGGCGACTGCATCCTTGATCTGAGCCGGTTTGCAAACATGGGTTATGCCGATCCCGTCGCCGGAGACCGGAAAGGCGGATGGACCGATCAGGGGCCGGAAAAGGACGCGGCGAAATTCGTGTACCGGAACAAAGCGGAATGGGCGGGAATCCCTTTCTCCGTTCTTCAGCCGGAATGGAACCGGGGAAAGAGCGTGTTGGTCTTCCGGTCGCCCTATTTCCGGGACGGTCTGGAAGCGGCGGAACTGAATCTGAACGGGGCGGAAATCTCCGGAAAACGTCTCTGCCTCCTGCATACGCTCGCGTATGGACGCGGCGACAAAGTATTCGGAACGGTGGAACTGACCGGGAAAAACGGTGTCGTGCGCACCCTGCCCCTGCAAGCCGGACGGGAAGCCGCGGACTGGCGGAATCCCCGACGGCTGAAAAACGGCTATGTCGCCTCGCTCTGGACGACTCCCGCAATGGGAATCTGCGGACTCTATGTATCGGTCCTGCCGCTGGATCCCGCTCTCGGCGAGCTGAAAAAAATCGTGTTCCGGTCAAGCGGGGAGAATCCGGTATGGCTGCTTCTGGCGGCGACCGTCACCGACCGGGACTGTGAATTTCCGAAAGACGAAACGTTTGTCACCGAGGCGGGAAAGGAATGGAAACCGATCCCGGTCCGCCGTCAGGGAATACTGGCGGGTAGCGCGCTGGACCGTTCGTTTCTGAATCCGCCGCACCGGGCGGGAGAATTCGGGCGGGTCGTCGCCGGAAAAAGCGGACGGCTGGAATTTGAAAAACGCCCCGGCGTTCCGGTCCGCTTCTTCGCGTCCGCCGATGGACTGGACACATTCTGCGGACGCGGCCCCGTTCCCCCTGAACTGACGGATAAAAAACAGATCCGGGAGTATGTCCGTCAGCTGCGTCTCCACGGTTACAACATGGTGCGTCTGCATGGAGTGGACTTTCCGCTGATGCGCGGGATCAAGGAAAAAGGCGCATACGACAAAGCGTTTCTCGACCGTCTGGATTACTTCATTTACCTCCTCAGGGAAAACGGCATCTATCTGAATCTGGACGGGATGAAGAGTTCGATCGGTTACACGCCGGGCAATCCGTATGCGAAAGACGCACGCAATTACAAGCTGGAAATCTATACGGATCCCGAAGTCCGGAAAAACTGGGAATGGGGACTGAACCTGCTTCTCACCCACGAAAACCCGTACACGAAAACCAGACTGGCGGATGATCCGGTCCTCGCAATCGTCGTCGGCTATAACGAACAGGAATTCGCGTTTCTGCGGGATTACGACTTTTCCGCTCTGCTTCCCGCGTGGCAGGCATTTCTGAAACGGAAATATCAAACGGCGGACGCACTGAGGAAATCATGGGGAACGGCGGCACCGGCGGATTTCGACCGGATTCCACCGTTCCGCATCGCGGATCTCCGTTCCCCGCACGGCGCCGATCTTGCGGAATTCCTCACGGAAACGGAACGGGAAATGACCCGCTGGTACCGGAATGTTCTGCGGAAAACGGGATACCGCGGACTCGTCAGCAACTTCAACATGAACAAACAGTACCGCGCCATGCTTTCCCGCTCGGAAAGCGATCTGGTCACCATGAACAGCTACCACGCGCATCCCTCGAACTATAATCAGCCGGGCAGTTCGATCATGCAGACAAGTTCCATCGCCGATGCGGGGAATCAGGTGCGCGGCATCATTTCCGCAGCCATCCGCGGCAAACCTTTCGTCATAACGGAACACGGACACGCATTCTGGAACCGGTACCGTTACGAACAGGCGTTTGTCACCGGCGCTTATGCCGCACTTCAGGGATTGGACGGACTCACCGCGTTTGCCCAGCCGGTTTCGGTACAGACTACTTCGTACATCAATCCGTTCAATATCCGGTTCGACCCGGTCGGGCGCATTCAGGAATTTCTGACCGCGTTTCTGTTTCTGCGCGGAGACGTCCGGGAAGCGGAATGGCTGTGCAGACTCCCCGTTTCCGAAAAAGAAATCTATACGGAACGCCTGTTCGACGAAAGCCCATCCAGCCGTCAGTCGCGTCTGGCGCTCCTGACGAAGTTCCGCATGGCTCCCGGTCCGGAACAACCGTTGGGGAGCAGGGAAATACGGGTTCCGCGCGCCGGGTCCTCCGGCATGATTCTCGGCGGGGCGTTCTCCAGCGTCGGGGAAACCCCGAAAGGATCCTCCGATCTGACGGAAACGGTCCGTATGCTGAAAGCATCCGGCGTCCTGAAACCGGGAAACCGCACAAATCCGGAAAAGGAGATATACGAATCCTCCACCGGAGAACTTTACATGGATGCGCCCGCGCATTACATGCAGATCGTGACTCCCCGTTTGGAAGGAATCTGCGGTGAAGCGGGAACGACTGCAAAACTGCCGTCGCTGGAAGTTCTCGCCATGAGCGTCCGCGGCAATCTCGCGCTGACCGGAATCGACGGTGAAAAAACGCTGGCGGACGCTTCCCGCATGGTGCTTGTTTTCGCGACCGACGCCCGGAATTCCGGAATGAGTTTCAGCGATCCGGATGGATGCGTTCTGCGGAACAACGGAAAAGCCCCGGTCCTCGTCCGCACAGGAACGTTCAAAGTGAGAATTCTCTGCGGAACCGCGGATACGGTCCGGGTATACGCTCTCCGGGACGACGGCTCCCGTTTGCGGGAACTTCCGTTCCGCCGGGACGGGAAGTGGATCGAACTTTCGGTAAACACAGCTTCGTTCGGAGCGGAAGTGCCGCTCTGTTTTGAAATCATAAAATAAAAAGGCTCCGTACAATGAAAACAACAAACAATCTCCGTCCGTTCTCCCTTGTGGAGCTCCTCGTAGTAGTTGCCGTAATCGCAATCCTCGCCGGGCTCCTGCTCCCCGCGCTGAACAGCGCCCGCCAGACAGCCCAGCAGATCAAGTGTACCGGAAGTATGAAGCAGATCGGAACCGCCGCACATCTGTACGCCGGGCAGAACGACGACTGGAACATGCCGTCGGCGTTCAATGCCTCGGACAACGGCAGCACCGCGGCAGGCGGAACCCGCTTCACCACCAACCGGGAATTTCTCGAACTGCTTCATGTCAAAGCCAATCCCTATGGTTACTGGGACCGCGGATTCGTCTGCTCTTCCGTTCCGGAAAGCGCGGATCCCAACTTCCGGGACTATAAACTTGCAACCAACGCCTACGGCGTCGTATACCGGGGCGGAACCGTTTATCCGGAGATGAGCGGCTCTTCCGACACCTCCGAAACGACGATCTTCACCCGGAAAAAAGTGCGGAAACCCTCCGGAAAAATCCTCATTCTGGAAACCACGCGCGGGGGGATTGCCAACGACGCCCGCCGCGATCCCGCCGCAGCAAACGCATGGTGGGCAACTCATGAAAACGCGACCGTCAGCCACAACGCGTACCGGCACAAAAACGATACCGCGCTCACAGTTCTCTGGTTCGACGGACACGTCTCGCTGGTTTCGTATAAAACGATGATCCCCACAGCAATGGAAGACGCCTATTTTCCTTACCGGTAGCTCCGGAACGTATTCCAAAGCTGCAACTCAAAACAGGATGCCGGATCGGGAGCGCCCCCCTGCGCAAAGCGCTCCAGAAGCCGCCATAAATCCGGCAGAAAAACGGTATGCTCATGCGGGAACTCAAGAACCGTCTGTTTCCGCTGACTGCGGACCGCATTCAGAATCTGCGTGCAAAGCGTGTCAATATACGTCAGATTCAATTCCGCCGCTTCGATCTTCTCCGGTCTGCCGCCGTCCGCAGCGATCCGGCAGAAGGTCGAAACCACGGAATTGAAAAACGGACGGCTGTAAGGACCGAATGCGTTCGGCATCAGAAGCGTGACGCATTCCGCGCAGGACGCCTCCAGAATCCGCCGGGATTCCCGTTTGGAAGCATGATACGGAAGCTGTTTCGCAATATGAGTTGTGGAACCGAGACAGATCACGGGCGGCGTTTCCAACTCCGCCGCAGCTGACGCAAGGGCCTGCGCAAGCGCCACGTTGGTACGGTAGAGAAACTCGCCGTCTCCGTGCCGGCTGACCGCGGCAAGATGCACGACCGTATCGCAGGACGCGAGAAATGCTTTCAGTTTATCCGGCTGTTCAAACCATTCCCGCTGAAACGGGACCTGTTCCAGATCCCCCGAAACCATGATCCGGCCGCCGAGATGACGCCCGATGAAACCGGAAGCTCCGGTTATGCCGATCCGAATTGTTTTCATCTGCAAAAAAGCGGCGGCAAATGCGCCGCCGCTCTCCCGGTTGTGTTGTGTTCCGTTTACGATGCCTGCGGAGCGTTGTTCTCCACCGCTTTCTCCGCTCCGACTTTGCCGAGATACTCCGGCAGATCAAGTCCGGCCATATTCGCCACATCATGCAGCGGTGGCAGACTCTTGATCATGCCGCTGAGAAAATTGGAAGTGGCAGTCTTGCCGTCTTTCGCATTTCCTCCGTCCCAGACAGTGACCTTGTCGATCTTGATGTTTTTGATCGCTTCCGCCTGGAGCTGAACGATCTGTTCCAGTTTCTCGATGATCAGCATTTTCGCGGCCGCATCCGCATTGTTTCCGCATGCGGTAACAATCTGATTGAAACCGTCGCCCTTGGCTTTGAGAATCTCAAAGTTACCTTTCGCCTCGGCCTCCAGTTTGAGGAAGATCGCATCGGCTTCACCTTTCGCCTCGCGACGGAGTTTTTCGGCTTCCGCCTCGGCACGGATCACGGTCTGTTCCTTCTCGATTTCGCTCTTGACGATATCTTCGGCTTTCTGGCGCTCCATTTCCATTTTGGCGCGGGCGACCTGAGCGGCGGTTTCCGCCTCGTAATCCGCCTGTTTGATCTTCGCTTCGGCGATGCGCTTTGCAACTTCCGCCAGTTTGTACGCTTCCGCCTCCTGCTCAATTCGGGTGGCGTTGGACTTGGCGATCTCAATCGCGGAAATGTTTTCGCCCTCGATTGCGGTAGCGTCCGCCTGCTTGATGGCGATACGACGGTCACGGTCGGCGTTCGCCTCTCCGGTCTGCGCCTCGGCGTCCGCAAGTTTCACGGCGATTCGGCGTTCCTTGTCGGCGTTCGCTTCTCCGGTCTGCGCCTCGGCTTCCGCAAGAGAAACGGCGATTCGCTGAGCTTTGCGCGCTTCTGCTTCACCGATTCCGCCTTTGCGCTCTTCTTCGGCAACGTCGATACGCGCCTTGTTGATGGCTTCCGCGGCCGCGCGCTTTCCGATCGCGTCGATGTATCCGCTCTCGTCGGTGATGTCGGTGATGTTCACGTTGAGAAGCTGAAGACCGATCTTGTTCAGTTCTTCCGCAACGTTCTGTTCAATATTGCGGAGAAACGTCTCGCGGTCGGAATTGATCTGCTCGATCGTCATGGACGCGATCACAAGACGCAGCTGACCGAAAATAATGTCTTTCGCAAGATCGGCGATCTCTTCCTGCGAGATGCCGAGCAGACGATTCGCCGCATTTCCCATCAGCGAATTGTCCGTGCTGACGCCGACCGTAAAGACCGACGGCACATTGATGCGGATGTTCTGCATACACAACGCATTGGTGAGATTGACTTCGATCTGCAGAGGACGCAGGGAAAGAAACCCGTAATCCTGAATCACCGGCCAGATAAACGCCGCGCCGCCGTGAATGCACCGCGCCGCTTTATCGCCTCTGGTCTTACCGAAAATAACGAGAACCTGATCCGACGGACACTTCTTGTAACGTGCCGCAATACCGATCAGAACAATAAAGAGGATGAACAGCAGGAAAATCGTGATAATGATCCCGCCCGCAAGAACTCCTCCGCCGGATGCCAATGACAAACCCATAGTTTCTCCTTTATGTTGTTAAACTGCTTTATATATATTCCCAAAAAACGGGAATATCAAATGAATTTCTCCATTTTCATCCAAAAAAATCCTGATTTTTCCGATTTTCCGTCATCAGCGGCGGCGGAAACATTACGAACCGTCTTCAGGGAACGGATCACCGCATACGGCTGCCGCCTGCACTTAACCGGTACACGGACCCGTACTGCCGCGAACATTCATCCTAACCGGGACAATGATCCGGGCTTCGATCTCACCGCCGTTCATTTCGCTGGCAAGCTGACGGAAAGCGCTTGAGACCAAGCGCGAATAGTTATATTCCAGCGTTGTCAGCGGCGGAATCTGAAACGCGGAAACCGGACGGGATTCATATGTGATGACCGAAACATCCTCCGGAATGCGCTTTCCGCATTTCCGGATCGCATCCAGCAGAACGGGAGCTTCATCGCTGATCACCACCAGAAACGCGGTATACCCCTCCGCAAGCAGTTCCCGGACATGCGCGATCTTCTCCTCCAGCGATGCTCCGCAGCGGTTCTGAACGGTTTCACGGATCCCGTGCCGCTCCGCAATACGGTAAAACTCATCAAGACCGCGCGCCAGTTCCTCGCGGGTCGTGCGGGGACCGCAACCGCGGATCCGGGCAATACGGGTATGACCGAGCGCGATCAGATGCTCCATCGCGGCGCGGACTTCTCCGTCCGCATCGGGAAACACCGAACAGATGCGGTTCAGCGCCGAACCGAAATTATTGATCACGACAAGCGGTATATTGTACTGTTCATGCCATCTCATTGCGATCCGCTCGCCGGAAATCATGATCGCGCCGTCAAACAGCTGATCGTTCAACAGCTCGATATGCTGATAGGGAATGACAACGATCCGGCAGTCGCGTTTCCGGCTCTGCTTCAGAATCTCGTTCAGAATCGCATCGTAAAAATCAGAGAACCAGCCGGGAATGACAGCAATCGTCTTCCGGTGCCGGACGGAATAGTTGCGGTAGTTCATCTTCCGGGCAAGTTCGACCGCTTTGGCGCGGATCTGCGGCGACACATCCGCTTTCTGATTCAGCGCACGCGACACCTGGGAAATGGAGATCCCCAGCTCTTCCGCAAGGTCTTTCAGCAGAATTTTTTTCACCGTCCGGCTCCCTCTTTTCCTTACTTTTTCAATATACCGCCGGAATCCGCCAAAGTCAAGAACAGAAAAAAATGAAAATATTTTTGCATTTCCATTTGTTTATTTGCCAATCTGAACATAAGTTACGGAGATATTCTATCGTACAGTACCAAGGAGCGGATGTGAACGGAACAGATTTCTATCCTGTCGCAATGACGATTGCCGGAAGCGACAGCGGCGGCGGAGCCGGTATTCAGGCAGACTTGCGCACATTCGCCGCAATGGGCGTCTTCGGCTGTTCCGCGATCACCGCCCTCACCGAACAGAATCCGCTCGGCGTTTCCGGCATCATGCCGGTAACACCGGACTCCCTGCGCGGGCAAATCCGGGCGGTTCTTTCCGAATTTGAAGTCCGTGCGATCAAAACCGGAATGCTGTTCTCCAGAGAACTCATCGAAACGGTACTGGACTCGCTCGACGGCTGGAACGGAACTCTGATCGTCGATCCCGTCATGGTCTCGACCAGCGGTTCGCGCCTGCTCCGGGAAGACGCCATAGAAACCATGATCACCCGTCTGCTGCCCCGTGCAGCGGTCATCACCCCGAACCGCATGGAAGCGGAACTGATCACAGGAATCCCGATCCACACTTTGGACGATATGGAATCCGCCGCGCGGATATGCCGGGAAAAAGCCGGCTGCGGCACCATTATCAAGGGCGGGCACACCGAAAGTGTGGAAGAATCGGCGGATCTCTGTCTGTTCGGCGGGGAACCGTTCATTCTCCGCTCGCCGCGTCTCACTTTGCCGGAACTGACTACTCACGGCACAGGCTGCACGTTCAGCGCCGCGATTGCCGCGGGAGTCGCTTCGGGACTCAGCCTGCAGGACGCCGCCGCCGGAGCCAAACGGTTCGTCTATGAATCGCTGCGGTGCAATGTGCGGACCGGACGGAATTTTCATTCCATGTTCCCGCCCGGACTGCGGAAAGGAACCGCCGGATGATACGTCGCTTGTTCCCGCTGCTTCTGCTGCTTCTGCTCTCCTTCGCACCGTTCCTGCTTGCGGCACAGAGCGTGCCGCGTACGATCCGCTCGCAATGGTACGCGGGGCGGCGGTACGTCTCCGTCAGCGATGTCGCACGGTTTTACGGAATGACCATGACGCGGGGCGAACACAACCGCTTCACCCTCACCTTGCGCAACGCCCGGATCGTCATGACGCTCAACAAGCGGTACGGCTCCCTCAACGGTATTGCCGTGACTTACCTCTACGCCCCGGCGCTTCTCGGCGGACGTCCTTTCATCTCTGAACTGGATTTCAAAAATGTGATTGAGCCTGCCATGCGCAACGTCACACTGCCGAAGCGGCGGATCCGCACCATCATGATCGACCCCGGACACGGCGGCAAGGACAACGGCGCCCCCGGTCCGAACCGTACCTGGGAAAAACAGATCACGCTCGCCCTCTCCCTCAAACTCCGCAATGCGCTGAAGGCAAAGGGGTTCAATGTCATCATGACCCGGTCCACTGACCGTTATCCGAGTCTGGAAGACCGGGTCAATATGCACGCAAAAACCAAAGCGGATCTCTTTATCTCCGTTCACTGCAACGCCTCGGTTGTCAAGTCGATCAACGGAATTGAAACGTTCGCCCTGACTCCGGCAGGAGCGCCGTCCTCAAGCGACAGTAAAGCCAATTTCACCCGCAATCCGGGAAATGCATACGACCGGCAGAATTTCCGGTTGGCGTATGAAATACAGCGGCAGCTGGTCTGGAAAACCGGAGCCAACGACCGCGGCGTCAAACACGCGCGTTTCTATGTGATCAAGAACGTGGCGTGCCCTGCGGTCCTGATTGAAACAGGATTCCTTTCCAACTACCGGGAAGGCACGCAGCTGCTGACCTGGAAGCGTCAGCAGGCAACCGTCAACGCAATCGTCGAAGGGATCCTGCAATACGCCTCCGCCACCAGGCCGCGCTGATCTCAGCCGAACAGAGCCTGTTTCAGTACTCCGCACACCTGTGCCGTCGCCGCTTTCGCAGGCTCCGTTCCGGCAAGAGCGTCAAGCATCATGAAATCATGAATGGTGCCATTATAACGGACCGCCGTCGTGCGGACGCCTGCCTGCATCAGACGGTACGCATATGCTTCACCCTCGTCCCGCAGAACGTCATTCTGCCCGGTCACGACAAACGCTTCCGGCAGACCGGCCAGCTGTTCCGCGGCTGCACGCAAAGGCGATGCGGTAATCTCGTTCCGGGAAGCGGGATCGGGCGCATAGGCGTCCCAGAACCACTCCATGGCTTTTTTCGTCAGCCACGGACCATCCGCAAAACTGCGGTACGATTCCGTATCGAATGCCGCGTCCGTCACCGGATAAAGCAAAACCTGAATGCGGATTTCCGGTCCTTTCTCCGCCTTGGCAAGCAGCGTCAGCGCAGTCGACATATTACCGCCGACACTGTCTCCGGCAACTGCAAGACGGGAAGCGTCCAGCCCCCAGGAATCCGCATTCTCCGCAACGGCTTTCAGACCGCCGTAAAGCTGGCGGAGCGGAACGGGATACTGTGCTTCCGGCGATGGCGTATAGCTTGGGAACACCAACGCCGCCCCGGTCCCCGCGACAAGCTCCCGGATCAGACGGTCGTGCGTCTCCCTGCCGCCCATCACCCAGCCGCCGCCATGCGTGTAATAGATCACCGGCAGCCTGCCGTTCTTTCCGACGGGACGCATGATCCGCAGCGGGATCTCCCCGGAGCAAAGCGGAACCGTCACATCGCGGATCACGACTTCCGGTCTGGCGGTCGGCGCGGATTGTGCCCGTTCCAGCACATTGCGCGCCTCCTGCGGGGAAAGCGTGTACAGCGGCGGAGCGTTCTGCGCCTCAAGCTGACGGATAAATGTTCCGGTAGCCGGCGTCAACTGCCAATGATTTGAATTGCGTGTCATCATAATCCCCTCCTTTTCATTGAATGGATGAAAATGGATGGCGGGCCCGACGGGTCCCTCATCCCCCCTGTCCGCTACCATACCTCCGGAAAGCGGAAAAAACAAACGGAAAAAACGTCCCGGAAGCGGAAACCGGAATAAATATCCGCCGGTTCCGGCTCAAAAACGGGGAAAGAAAAAACAGAGGTTTTTCCGGAGTGTTCCGCGTCCATACCGGAAACGGGAACAAAAGCGCGATTTTTTCCGGATATGAGGTTGAAAAATCGGAAGAATGCGTATATATTTACCGGAAATGCGTAAATCCATATTAATCGAAGGAGTTTCAAATGGGACAGCAGTACAATAAGGTTCAGAAGCGCGCGCGTCGCAAACGCTACAATGAAAGACTCAAAGCAAGAGTCAAAGCTGCGATCAAAGCCGCAAAGAAGAAATAACGGGAAAGGCGGGGAAAACCCGCCTTTTTCGTATCTGCAATCAATATCCGTGCGTAATTTTCAGGAATATTCTTATCATGCCACAGATCCATCCTACCGCTGTTGTCGATCCCTCCGCAAAACTCGCAGATAACGTTGTGATCGGTCCGCATTGCGTTGTTGAACATGACGTCGAAATCGGCGCGGGAACCCGGCTCATGTCGAACGCATTCATCGGCTGCTATACCACGATGGGGGAAAACAACCTCGTCTACCCGTTCGCTTCCATCGGATCGGATCCGGAAGATTACGGATTTGACGGCTCTGTCACCTATACCAGAATCGGCAGCGGAAACCGTTTCCGTGAAGGCGTCACAGTCAACCGTGCCACACACGAAGGAGCTTCCACGGTCATCGGCGACGGCTGTTTCCTGATGGCGAACGCCCACGTCGCCCACAACTGCAAGGTCGGCAACAACGTAATCATGGTGGTCGGCGCGACGCTCGGCGGCTATGTGGAAGTCGGCGACAAAGCCCTGCTTTCGGGGCTGATCGCGGTCCATCAGTTCTGCCGGGTCGGACGCATGGCGGTCCTGAGCGGAGTTTCTGCAATCTCGGTTGACCTGCCGCCGTTCATGATCGGAGACGGACGCAACGGCGGTATCCGCGGATTCAACATCGTCGGACTGCGCCGCAACGGTTTTTCCGCCGAAACGATCCACGCGATCAAGAAAGTCTATGATATTTTCTTCCGTCAGGGACTGAATACCAGAAATGCGATTGAACGGACTCTTGCGGAAGTCCCGCAGCTGCCTGAAGTTGTAGAATTTCTTGATTTTGTCCGTTCCTCCAAACGCGGCATTCTTTCCGGAGACCGTCACGGCCGCCGTTCGTAATCCCGTTCGCGCCGGAAACGGCGGCTTACTTGTGACTCTGCAGGAAAGCGTGAACCGTTTCCGCAAACTCAACACCGATGCCGCGGACCCGATCCACGATCTCCGGAACGGAGGCCTTGCGGATCATTGCAACGGAACCGAATTCCCGCAGCAGAGCATTACGGCGCGTTTCCCCCATGCCGGGAATCTCGTCCAGAAGCGATTCCGAGATTCGCTTGAGGCGGAGCTGACGGTTGTAGGAAACGGCAAAGCGGTGCGCCTCGTCCCGCAATGCCTGCAGTACTTTCAGCGCCGGACGGTTCCGGTCAAGAACAACCGGCTCACTGCGTCCCGGCAGATAGATCTCCTCATTCCGTTTCGCAAGGCCGACAACGGGAAACGGCGGACAGTCGATCGCGACCAGAGCCTCCAGCGCCAGATGAAGCTGCCCTTTTCCGCCGTCCACCATCAGCAGGTCGGGAAGCGGGCGTTTCTCTTCAAGCAGACGTGAAAAATAGCGTTTAACGACCTCGTTCATCATCGCGAAGTCATTCTGCCCCTCCACGGTTTTAATGCGGAAACGGCGGTAACTGGATTTATCGGGCCGGCCTTCCCGGAAACAGACAAGACTCGCCACAGCAAACGTCGTTCCAAGGTTGGAAATGTCAAAACCGACGATCACAAGCGGCGGTTTCGGCAGCCGGAGCGCCTTGTGCAAGTCGGCAACCGCTTCCATTCCGGCGGCATTCGGCAGCTGGGCATGCTCAAAACTCCGGACCCGGTTTCCGCAGAGCGACTGCAGATTCCCCAGAATATCCCGGAACGCCGCCGCTTTCTCAAACTGCCTGGACGCAGCGGCGCTCATCATCTTCTCTTTCAGCTCTTCCGACACTCCCCGGATATTGCCGTTCAGCACCTCAACCACCTGATCGACGCGCTCCATATATTCCGTATCCGCCACCTCGCCGACACACGGGCGGCAGCAGTCGCGGACCGTTCCCGCCATGCAGTGCTTGCGGTCTTCCTCATCCGGCGCAAGGGACTTGCACGAACGCAGACCGAACCGCTTGGTCAGATATTCGCTCAGTTTGCGCAGAGCGGTTCCGTGCGGAAACGGTCCGAAATAAAGGCAGGCATCCTTCTTCTTGAGACGGGTCAGGCGAATGCGCGGGAACCGTTCGTTCCGGTCAATCTTCAACATCGGATAACGTTTGTCGTCACGCAGAAGGATATTGTAGTGCGGAGCATATTCTTTGATGAAACGGGACTCCAGAATCAATGCTTCATCCTCGTTTTTGACAGGGAATATCTCCCAGGTGTCAATGGAATTGATCAGAGACCGTAATTTCGGATCGGCGCGCTGTTCCTGCGACGGTTGGAAATAATGCGACATGCGGCGGCGCAGATTCGCCGCCTTTCCCACATAAATCACCGTGCCGAACCGGTCGCGGTAAACATAGACGCCCGGTTTCGCGGGAATATTGCCGGGACGGAAATCGGAACGCGCCATCCGTCACCCCCGGTTCTTCTGTTTCTCCGCGCGGAGACGGTCCCAATACTGCAAACGGCGCAAAATCTCACGCTCGAATCCGCGTTCCGGCGGATTGTAGAAACGCTGACGCGGCATGGCGTCCGGGAAATAGTTCTGTCCGGAAAATCCCTCCGGCGTATCGTGGTCGTACACATACCCTTTGCCGTAGCCGATCTCTTTCATCAGTCTGGTCGGCGCATTCAGGATGTGCGCGGGCGGCGTCAGCGAAGAAAATTCTTTTGCCGCCTTGCGCGCCTTGATCCATGCGGTCTCCGCGCTGTTCGATTTCGGAGCGGTCCCCAGATAGACGATCAGTTCCGCAATCGCAATATCGCCCTCCGGCGATCCGAGACGCTCGTAAGCATCCCATGCGGCAACCGCCATCGGCAGCGCCTGGGGATCGGCAAGGCTCACATCCTCCATCGCAAAACGGGTCAGACGGCGCAGCAGATAAAGCGGATCCTCGCCGCCTTCGATCATGCGGGCAGCCCAGTAAAGCGCGGCATCCGTATCCGACCCCCGCAGGGATTTATGAAGCGCGCTGATCAGGTTGTAATGACCTTCCCGGTCCTTGTCATAAACCGGAGCCCGGTGTTGGACGATCTTTTCCAGTCCGGTGCGGTCCAGCACGCCGTCTTTCGGCGCAAGGTCATAAATGCTTTCAATAAGATTGATCAGATAACGGCCGTCGCCGTCGGCAAGTTCGCGGACCATCTCGGCGGCGCTCTCGTCGATCGGCAGCTTGCGGCCGATGATCGTTTCCGCCCGCTTGATGATCTGCTGAAGCGACTCACTGCCGAGCGGCTGCATGACAAACACCTTGCAGCGGGAAAGCAGCGCGCTGTTCAGTTCAAATGACGGATTTTCCGTCGTCGCGCCGACCAGTGTCACGGTCCCGTTCTCCACATACGGAAGAAAACCGTCCTGCTGGGCGCGGTTGAAACGGTGGATTTCATCAACGAACAGAAGGGTTCGTTCTCCGTACAGGCGGCGTTTTCCCGCCTCGTCAAACGCTTTGCGCAGATCGGCAATCCCGGAAAAGACTGCGGAAAGCGCAACGAAATGCATGTCGGTCCCGTTTGCCATCAGCCGCGCAATGGTGGTCTTTCCGCATCCGGGAGGTCCCCAGAGAATAAAGCTGGAAATCTTTTTCGTCTCCAGCATTTTGCGGATCGGACCGTCCGGACCGATCAGATGCTCCTGCCCGACAATATCGTCGATCGTCTCCGGGCGGAGTTTGTCCGCAAGCGGACGGTCGGCAAGCTGGGTGAACAGTCCGTCTTCCATGAATCAGCCTTAATGGATCGTCACAGGATTTTCGCGATCCTCTTTCTCCAGCCGTTTCAGAAGCGCGTTCGGCGCCCCCTGCCAGCGAGCCAGAATCAGATAACCGACCGGAACCACAAACAGCGTCAGAATACAGGCGGAGAGTCCGCCGTAGAATACCACGGCGCCGAGACAGCGGCGGCTCGCGGCTCCGGCCCCCGTCGCCATCAGAAGCGGAATCGCGCCGGCGACCGTTGAAATACCGGTCATCAGGATCGGACGGATACGCAGTTTCGCCGCCGTAAACAGCGCTTCTTCAAACGGCACGTCCTCGTCCCGCAGCTGATTGGCGAATTCCACGATCAGAATACCGTTCTTCGCAGCGAGACCGATCAGCATGATAATACCGATCTGCGTATAGATATTCATTGTGAATCCCATGATATTCAGAGCGGCGATCGCTCCGATCATGCCGAGCGGAACGGTCAGCATCACAATCAGCGGGCTGATGAAACTTTCAAACTGCGCGCTCAAGGCGAGATAGGAAACGATCAGCGCCAGTACAAAGATAAACAGCATTGAGCCGGAAGTCTCTTTCAGCTCTTTCGACTGGTTCTTATAACCGATCTGCGCATATTCCGGCAGATTCTCCCGCACGGTGTTTTCAAGGAAAGTCAGCACGTCGCTGAGCGCATAACCGGGTCCGACGTTTCCTTGCAGAGTAATTGAACGGACGCGGTTGTAACGGCCAAGCCGTCCGGAGTCGCCGCGTTCCTCGATCGTCACAAGATTGTCCAGCGGCACAAGGTCGCCGGAATATTTGGAACGCAGATAAATATTGCTGAGATCGCGCGGAGTCGCACGGCTCTCACGCCCTGCCTGAAGCATGACGTCATACTCCTGTCCGCGGTCAACGAACGTCGTCACCTGCTTTGAACCGAGCATCGTCTCAAGTGTGGTTCCGATGGAAAGTGCGGAAACGCCGAGCTCCTGCGCCCGCTTGCGGTCCACCGCCACATGCAGCTGCGGCGTCGTCTCCTTGTAATCGTAGTCGATGTCGACGAAACCGGGATAGGAGCGGCATTTTTCAAGGATGATGTCACGCCATTTGACCAGTTCCTCGTAATCCGGACCGCCGATCACGAACTGCACCGGCGTTCCGAATCCGCCGAGTCCGCTGGGCAGGAACGGAATCGCATTGATTCCGGGAATTTTCGACAGTTCCGGACGGAGAGAGTTCATGATCTGTTGCGAATTCTGACCACGCGTTCCCCACGGACGGAGCTCCAGAATACAGAATCCGGTATTCGCCGCGCCGTCACTTTCGCCGAATGAGGGGATCACAACCATCAGGCTGTTCGCGTTGCCGTCCTCCACCGGTTTGTAAAGCACGTTCGTCACATCCCCCGCATAATCGTTGATCGCGTAGTAATTGGTTCCTTCCGGTGCAATGATGCGGGTCATGATGACACCGCGGTCCTCGGTCGGTTCATATTCGGCAGGCAGACGCATCCACCCTGCAACCATCAGAATGCAGATTGCGAAAAAGACTGCCGCGGTAATGATCTTGAACCGCGCCACAAACCGGAGCGACCGGTCGTAAATCCGTTCGGTAAACGCCATGCAGGCATCCACACAACGGATCAGCCATCCTTTTTCCGATTCGCTCTGCTGCTTGAGCATCTTGGCACAGAGCATCGGCGTCAGCGTCAGCGCAATGAAACTGGAGAAACAGACCGCAGCGGTCATCGCGACCGCAAACTCGGTAAAGAGCTTGCCCGTTTTTCCCGCCCAGAGACTGATCGGCATAAACACAGCCGCGAGCACCAGCGTCGTCGCAATCACGGCGAAAATCACCTGATTGGCTCCGCGCGTCGCCGCCAGAAGCGGTTTTTCCCCCAGAGAAATCCGGCGGTAAATATTTTCCAGCATCACAATCGCGTCGTCCACCACCATACCGATCGCCAGCACCAGAGCCAGCAATGTCAGCAGATTCACGCTGTAACCGAGTATATAGAGAACGATAAACGTGGCAATCAGCGAGATCGGCACAGTCACCGCCGGGATCAGCGACGCCCGCATACTGCCGAGAAACAGAAAGATGATCAACAGCACCAGAACGGCGGAAACAATCAGAGAATCGCGCACTTCCTGAATCGACGCATTGATAAACAGCGCCTCGTCGCGGATCACCTTCAGTTCCATTCCCTCCGGAAGACCGTTCCGGTTGAGTTCGGCAACCAGCTTCTTGACACCGTCGGAAATCACCAGCGCGTTGGATTTGGACTGCTTGTAGATACCGAGACCGACCATTGGCTCCTTGTTCGTCATGAAGTTCTGACGCGGACGGCGGGAGTCGATTTTGACTTCCGCAACATCGTTCAGGCGCACATAGTTGCCCTCTTTGTCGCGTTTGAGAACCATGTTCCGGAAATCGTCCTCAGTCGCATACTGACGGCGGAGACGGACCGTGAATTCACGCTCGGAAGATTCGATTCGCCCGCCGGGATTCTCCACATTTTCCGATTCCAGAATATTGATGATGTCTTCCACGGTCACTCCGCGCGCCGCCATTGCCTGACGGTTCAGCCAGATGCGCATGGACTGTTCCTGAGCGCCGAAAATACTCACGCTCGCCACGCCGTCGATCACGGAAAAACGGTCCACGAGATACCGGTCGGCGTAGTCGGTAAGTTCCATGCGGCTCATATTGGAAGAGGTCAGCGCAAGGATCATCACCGGGCTTCCGCTGGAGTCGTATTTGGCGACGACCGGAGAATCCGCATCGTCGGGAAGTTTCTTGAGAATGCGGCTGACCTTGTCGCGGACGTCGTTCGCGGCGGCGTCAATATCACGTTCCACCTTGAATTCAAGAGTCACACGGGAACGACCGTCGCGGCTGACGGAGGAAATCGTATCCAACCCCTCAATCCCCGCCACGGCATCCTCAATGAGCTGTGTAATCTTGGTTTCGACGACGTTGGAAGACGCGCCGTCATAGGTTGTGTCGATGGAAATGGTCGGCACATCAATATCGGGGTATTCGCGTACCGCCATGCGGTTCAGGCAGATAAAGCCGAACACCACCAGCAGAAGCATGAATACGATGGTCGCGACCGGACGGACGACGGAGAACTGGCAGATCGTCATTTTTCAGGCGCCCCCTGTTTTATCACCCCCGCGAGATTCACATTCATGCCGTCCACCAGTTTGGCAACGCCTTCCACTACCAGCACATCGCCGTTTTTCACGCCGGAAACCACTTCAACCCTGCCGTCCCGGCGGCTGCCAAGCGAAACCTCGCAGCGGCGGACCCTGCCGTTCGGCTGATACAGAAACACGAACTGCTTTTCGCCGAGGCTGACCACGCATTTTTCCGGAATCATCAGCGCATCGCGCTTGCCCATATCAACCAGCACATGGAACATCATGCCGGGACGCAGTTTCATATCCTTGTTGTCGATCATGGCGCGGACCTCCACCATACGGGTCTGCAAGTTGATGCGCGGTGCGATGGCCGTGACCTTTCCTTTGAACTTCTCACCCGGATAAGCGGCGTTTGTAACCTGCACTTCATAGCCGGTCTTCAATTCAGAAAAATATTTCTCCGGAACGGCGAAATCCACGTTGATTTCGGAAATATCATCCAGCGTGGTGATCTTCGTTCCCGGCGTCACAAGGTCGCCGGGGCTGACCAGACGCATACCGAGACATCCGTTGAACGGAGCCCTCAGATGCCGGTCGTCGATCTGGGTATTGGCAACGGCGAGCAGAGTTTTGGAACGCTCCAGACTTGTTTTCTGTTCATCCACCGTCTTCTGGGAAACCGCCTTGCTTTTGTAAAGGCGGTCAATTCGCGCCATTTCACGGACCTGCTCGGCAAGATTGATTTCCGCCTGCTCTTTTTCCGCCTGCTCACGGGCGTCATCAAGTTTGACAAGGAGCTGACCGGCTTTCGCATGATCGCCGTCTTCAAAGTTGACTTCCACGACTTTTGCGGTGACTATCGCGGTAATATCAACAGCCTCTTTTGCGCTTCCGGTTCCGAGAGCCTCGATAATATCGGAAAACTGCACGGCTTTCTGTGGGGCCGTCATCACGGTGGGCGTAGTTGTCGCTTTCCGCTTTGCCGCAGCGGCAGAGGAGAGCATCACCTGATAATAATAAACTGCTCCGCCGATCACCAGAGCTCCGATTAAAAGTTCCCCGCAAGCCTTCAAGATTTTTTGCCACATAATCCGGTGTTCTCCGATTTTCTGAAAAACAGCTTTGATCGCTCCCGCTGACAGGAAACGGACAGTTTTTCAATCTTTACAATTAAACATTTATAATTTATATTCTAACTCTCTTTGTCGGAAAAATCAAGTTTCCTTCCGGAAAAAACCTGATTTTTATCAGTCTCATCAGACTCGGCTGAGGGTTCCTGCAATGTGGATGTAAACACCGGAAACGGAAAAATGTTCCATTGTTTTTTGCAAAAAAGATAAATTTTATCCGTTTTTTCTCTCCTGAGGGGATTGTCAAAACCGGAGAAATGTGGTATAATATAATTATGAAATACTGACATGATTAGAGAAACAGGAGTCATCGGCATCATGAAGTGGACATTATACACAGCATTGTTGATCGCAGTCTGCGCATTCGCTGTTTTTCCGGCGTTTGCGGCTCAGACCAAACAGAAAACACCAGCCCGGTCGGGAATGAAGATCAAATACACTCCGCCCGCCAGTAATACCGGACTCAATATTTCCCGCGCTAAATATGACTTTATCGAACAGGTGATCCGCACCCACGTCGCAGCAGGCGAAGACATCAACAACAAAGACGTTGCCAACGCGATCCTCGGCGATGTGGCAACGGAAATCAAATTCAAACCCACTGCCGCGCTTGATAAACGTTCTCCGAAAGACCTGCTGGACATTGCAAGACAACGGATCAGCAAGCAGTTTCCCAAAACTCTCGCGCAGTATAAGAAAGAACTGACGGAACAGGCGGAAAAACTGTTCATTCAGTACAAACTGCGGGATCATATCAAAATCCGCTACTATCGCGGATCGAAAATCTATTCCGTTTCCGGCATTTTTTACTCGAACAACCGCCACACCGTCAAAATCGGGTCGCGGGTCATCCCCTATTTCGACGTGATCCCCGAAGACAAGATCAGGATCGACAAAATCGTCTGCGACGAAAAACGCGCGGAATATATCGGAACCCGCTATGAAGATTACCGTCAGCGCAGAAGCGAAGCTCTTATGCGCGAACTGGAAAAGCTCAAAACCGCACAGGATGAAGCCAATGAAAAAGCCGGTTACATCAGCTTCCTTGATAAATGGTACACCGCCGCTCAGCTGACCCGGCAGAAAATCGCCATCGAACGGCAGAAACTTGTCAGTTCCGGCGCAAAAAATGCCGGAGAAGGCGAACTGTTGGTATTCGACATTCCGGATGAAGCCAAACTCCGGGAAAAAATCAAACAGAAGAAGCAGGAAATAGCTTCCCTTTCCGGAATCGACTCCGATCAGGGATATTCCCCCGCATTCTGGGGATTCACTCGCGGGGAAGCCAGGCTGGCGCTCAAATACGAAAATCACAGCCCCATGGCGACGAAAGCGTTCGACTATTTTGTCACCTCCAACCGTCAGATCCGTAATATTCAGTTTGATTACCTCGACAACAAACTGACGCGCGTTATAACATTCTATACCCGCGTCAACATTTCCGACTATGAAAAGCTGAAAAACCAGTACATTTCACTCTACGGTCCCGATGATCTGCTGCGGACCAAACCCAAAGATCCCGCCAACAAGGACCGTCTCCGCTCTCTTACCTGGACCGGAAAACAGACGACCGCTCGGCTTCTTCTCAACTTGAACGAAGACAGCGACATCATCAGCGGCGTCTGCTTCATCAAGGAGAAGACCGGCGCTTACGATAAGGAACACACCCTGATCAAAGACGCAGAAACCTTGCGCAAGCAGCAGGAAGAAGCCCGGAAAAACAGCCGTACCAGGCAGAAACCGGTAACCTGACCGGAAACTTCATATCCCGCCGGAGATTTTGTTTCTCCGGCTTTTTTGTATCTGAAAATGCTCCGTTTGCAAAAACGGCGATTTTATTCTGCAACCTCCTCACGGTTTGCATGAATCTTTTCAGAAAGGCCGCGCTCTTCCGGTTGCATCCTGCGATTTTGATGATATAATGAAACAGAAAGCCGTTTTGAACCAACAGCCAGAAAGGAACAGGATTATGGAATTTTCCGGAAGAACCGCAATCATCACCGGCGGAGCCTCAGGCATGGGCTTGCTCACCGGACAGGAACTCGCAAAACAGGGTGCAAACGTCGTGCTGTGCGACGTCAACGCCGAGGCGGTGGAAAACTGCGCCGCGGAAATCCGCAGGAACGGCGGAAACGCGATCGGAGTAAAAGTCGACGTGCGCGATTACAACGACATCTGCGCCGCCCGCGATCTCGCACTCAGCACTTACGGCTCCATCGACATTCTTCTCAACAGTGCGGGCGGCGCATCCTGTCGCGTCCTTCAGGCGCAGGGCAATTTCGCCGACTGGGATGTCAGCGTCATTCAGTGGGGAATCGACGTCAATCTGAAAGGTCCGCTCATGTTCTGCCATGCCGTCATCAGGACCATGATCGAACAGAAGCGCGGCGTCATCATCAACATGGGATCCATCGACGGAGTCACCGGCAGTTTCTGCCCGGATTACAGCGCCGCCAAAGCGGGAATGATCGGACTCACCAAATCCATGGCGCTGATCGGAGCTCCCCATGGAGTCCGCGCGTGCTGCGTCTCGCCGGGTCCGGTCCTGACCCGCGCCGCAATGGCGAACATGAAAACCCGTCTCGGACGCGCGGCAGAGCCGATCGAGGTCGTAAACCTGATTCTCTATCTGTGCTCCGACAAAGCGGCTTTCATCACCGGAAGCAATCATCTGATCGACGGCGGACGCAACTGCGGAAGCGGATGCGCATGACCCGGTAATTCGCGCCGGGACGTTCAGTGTCCCGGCCTTCTTCTGCGGTAACGCTCCCGGCCGACGGGTTCATGCCGCACGGCTTGGAATACCGGCTCTTTCCACTCCGCCGGTCCCTGTGCATCCGCCAGACGGCAGATGACATCCATCACCACCGCCCGGCGGGGAATGCGGACCACGCCGGAATAAGTCTGCCACCCGCTTTTCGTTACCGGGAACTCCAGACGCTGTTCATACGAATAGCGTCCCTGCCCGTGATGATAAGTGCGGAACTGAAAAATCAATTTCGTTCCGGGCACAGCCTTACAGGAAAAACGGAACCGGTTCTCGTCCTTTTCAAGCCCTGCCAGTCCCTGAATGGAAAACACTCTGCCGTCCCGCGCCGGGAATAGAAGAACACCGTCCTTTGCGGTCGTATCTTTATTCAGCACATATCCGTCCGGACGCCCGTTCTCATCCAGATCACGCGTCAGCGACGGCATGATGTTGAACTGCGGCGCCCTCTCTTTTTCCCCGTACAGTTTTCTGCTCCAGCCGGAAACGGTATGGACCGGTATCTTCTTCTCCCTGACCCATTTCAGCAGTTCATCATACCGTTTGAGAAAATTCCGGAATCCGCCGGGAACCCGATACGCCGCCATGTGGCTGAGCATCATCATGACCCGGTGTTTGGCGGTGAAATCAGCAATCAGGGTTTTCATCCGGGCGACGCTGTCTTTTTCCAGACTCTCATTGTTCGGAATCATCTGAAAACGGCGGATGGACGGTTCCGGATCGTTGAAACTGCATCCCCACGGCCACGCCCCCGCATGGGAATCCGCCGCGACATATCCGAACTCTCCGCCGTAAATCCGGGCAAGTTCACCGGGTCCGACAGGCGGTTCCCATCCGCCGGGCTGAACCCAGCCCGCAGGCGCTTTCAGCCCCATCTTCCGGAAATTCGCCGCGCTCTCCCGCGCAAGAAACCGCATGCCGTCATCGGTCGGCGAAATTGCATAGCGTCCCATCCGCAGCAGCTCCATATTCTTCATTTCCGGCAGATTAACATTGTCCTCTCCCCAAAAACTCACGAGCTTCAGCACCCCCGTCGTTTTATCCGGCATCACACCGAACACCTCTCCCGCCTGCGGAACATAGATCATCGCCGCCCTGTGCAGGGAGCGGAGCATTTCCGCGGGAACATCGGTCAGCTCGTTTCCCCGTACCGTCGCACGGAACGGCCGGTTTCCGATGTGTTCGAGTTCAGGGATGTAACTCAGATATATCCATCGTGATTTTTCGTCGGCATGGTGAACGCCGGGCTCCTTCCGGTAACGCGCGAACTCCTCCGCGGACCGCGCCTGAATTGCATACATCCGGTGATCCGGCGTATGGTCAAGCAGCTCATGTCCCGCAGCCTCCAGTTTCATCAGCAGCGCCTTGTACTCCGGTTTCCCGGTGAGGCTCTGCGTATTGAACGCCGCACTGAACGGAACGCCGTGCCGGTTGAACACTTCCGCCACCTGCGTCCACTGCCGGACCGTTTTATTATCGTCGAACCGGAAACAGAGTCCGCCCTCTTTCGGCGCCCCGGCAACGGCAGACACGGCAGCCCCGGCAGACAAAATCATTGCGATCAATCGTTTCTTCATACAGGAAAATCCTCGTTTTCCGTTTACAATAGACAACCCGGCGGGAAATTGCAAACGGTTTCCGTTCAAACTTTTATTTTTCTTTCAAATTCCGGTTGAAAAATAGCGTTTCCGGGCTATCTTTTCAAGATAGGAAACCATGTATTGCAAGGAGTCTCGAATGCCGCAGGAACAGTCTGAAGAAACCGCTCAATTCAAATTCCGTTATGTGCTGATCGCCATACCGCTGCTTCTCTTCATTCTGTCGATCGTCTCGCACAATCCCGCCGATCTGGCGGTACTGGAAGGCGGAAGCGCGGAACCGATCCGCAATCTCATCGGCCCGCTCGGCGCAAAAATCGCGCGCGTGCTGTTCTACCTGTTCGGACTCGCAATTTACCCGATCACCGTATTTCTGCTGATCTGTCTCGGACGCAGTTTCATTCCCGTTCCGACAAAACGCAAAGGTTACATCAGCGCGATGGCCGCCGTCATCATCGGCACCACGCTCCTGATGGCGATGTGGCCGCAGGACACCCTGCAATGGACAGCCCGGCTCGGAATCGGCCATGAAAACGCCCCGGAACTGGCTCTTTCCGGCGGCGGACTCGGAGCTCAGTTCGCCGCCCCCGCGGTCGGAGAGTATCTTGATGCAGGCCTGATCCGACGGCATATCGGAACGGTCGGCACGCTGATCGTCGCGTTGGCGTTTCTGCTCTCCGGTCTGGTCTTTATCTTTCTCGCAGACTGGAAAACTCTTCTGCTCTCCAATCTGGATTTCAAAATCAGTCTGAAGAAAAAACGCATCGAACCCATGTTTGAGGACGACGAAGACGAGGATGAAGTTCCCCGTTCCGCCGTCAAAAAACCGCAGGTTCAGCCGTACCGTCCGGCCGGACTCCCGGGATACACACAATCCTTACCGGAATATGCAAAAGAACCGCAGGGTCAACCGTACCGTCAGACTCCCGGACCGGAGGAACAGGAACAGCCGGCTCCTCTGCCGACGGATAACGGGAAAGACGATGGCGTTCCGCCGTTTGATGCGGATCCCGCTCCGGCGGAACCGGCGAAAAAATCCCCGCCGGGTTCATTTTCAAACTTTGAAGGCGAACCGCCCGATATGCCGGGGCGCCAGCATACCGCGAATCCGCTTCCGCCGCCGCGCATCACAAACGGCATGAACGGAACCGCGGGACAGTCCGCCGCATCCGCGCACCTCGCTCAGCAGACCGCCGGGCTTTCCACAAACTCCAATTACGTTCTGCCCTCAATCAATCTGTTTGACAAGGTGAAAGACGAAAAGACCGAAGACCGCGACCATCTTGCACGCACGCAGGAAATTCTTCAGGCGACACTCGACAGCTTCGGCATTGCCGGGCGCGTCAGCGATATTGTCATCGGTCCGCGGATCACCCGGTTTGAAGTATCGCTGGACCCCGGCGTGAAAGTGGAAAAGGTCACCGGCATCACCAACAACATTGCCATGGAAATGCAGGCAGAAAGCGTCCGGGTCCTCGCGCCGATCCCCGGACGGAATGCAGTCGGTATCGAAGTCCCGAATAAAGTCTCGACCAACGTTTACATCCGCTCGCTCATGGAAGGCGACGAATGGCAGAAAGCGAAAGCCGGCGCCAGCAACATCCCCATCATCCTCGGCCGCGACGTCGCCGGAAAAGCCGTCATCGCCAATCTTGCCAAAGCTCCGCACCTGCTGATCGCGGGTTCCACCGGAAGCGGAAAAAGCGTCTGCATGAATACGCTGATCATGAGCCTGCTCTCCAAATTCTCGCCGTATGATCTGCGCCTGATTCTGGTGGACCCGAAATTTGTGGAACTGGCGATGTACCGTCCGCTTCCTCACCTGATCACCCCGGTCGTGAACGATCCCAAACTCGTTCCGCTCGCGCTCCGCTGGGGCGTCAACGAGATGGAACGGCGCTATCAGATACTCGCCGCGGTCAAAGCGAAAAATCTGGAGGGCTTCAACAGCCGGCCAGTCAAGGACGAACCCGATCTTGACGAGCACGGCAACGTCATTCCGCAAAAGCTCCCCCTGCTCGTCATCATCATCGACGAGCTCGCGGACATCATGATGACCGAGGCGAAAGGCGATGTGGAAACCTCCATCTGCCGGATCGCGCAGAAAGGACGAGCCGCCGGAATCCATCTCGTCATCGCGACTCAGACTCCGCGAAAAGACATCATCACCGGCGTCATCAAAGCGAACCTGCCGACGAAAATCGCCTTCCGGGTCGGTTCGGGAATCGACAGCCGCGTCATTCTTGACACCATCGGCGCGGAAAAACTGCTCGGCCGCGGCGATATGCTCTTCCTCGCCCCCGGCGGCGAAGGCATGGAACGCGTTCAGGGAACCATGGTTTCCGATCCCGAAATCCAGCACGTCGTAGACTTCGTTTCCGCGCAGGTCGAACAGAAATTCGACAGCCAGGTCGTCGCCGAACCGGAAATCACCGAGGGGGAAGATAACGGCGGCAAGCGCAAAGGAAAAGGAAAATACCGTCCGGAATATGACGAAGACGATTATGAAGAAGAGAATGACACCTATTCCGAAGAAGCCGTCAATTCCGTTGCCGCGAAATATCTGCAACCCGGCGACAGCGACCTGATGCGCAAAGCCCTGGAAATCATCATCAACGAAAAGAAAGCGAGCACCTCGTATCTCCAGCGGCGTCTCGTAATCGGCTACAACCGTGCCGCCGAGCTCATGGATCAGCTTGAAAAGCGCGGTATCATCAGTGCTCCGCTTCCCGGCGGACAAAAACGTGATATTCTCATCCTCGATGAACTGATCGAGACTAATCAACTTTAACAGAACGGATCACCATCATGAATGAAGAGCAGCAGAATCCCGCACCGTCCGCTCAGGAAGACGATCTCTTTTCCGGCAGTCCGGCAGCCGTGAAACCGTTGTTTGAAGAACCGCAGGCTCCGGTACAGCCGAAACCGCTGTTTGCCTCCGGCGAACCGGCGGATCAGGCGTTCATCGAACAGCGCCTGAAAGAAGCAGGCCCGACCGCGTTCGTCCCGCCTCCGGTTCCGGAACCGCAACCGGAAGCTCTGGCGCAGCCGGCGGAAGTCGAACAACCGGCTTATATCCCGTCCGGGAATCCCGCTCCCGCGGAACCGGTCATCGTCAATGCCGTGCCCGATGCCGGAAAAGAACAGCATGCGGAAATCCCGACCGCGGCTCCGGAAATGTCCCTGACTGCTACGGCGGAACCGCAGAACAACCGTTACGCGGAACGCGTTCCGGCGGAATCCACCCCGGCACAGGCTCCCGCATCCGCCGCGGCCAAACAGCCGCGTTACGGCAAAATCCGTGTCCGGGAAGCGGTCGTTCCGGATTCCGTCGAACGCAATAAACGGGTGCTGACGGTCGATACGGAAGCCGCCTCCATCGGAGAAATCATGCAGGATGCCCGGAAACAGGCGGGACTGACTCTGGAGCAGGCAGCCGCATTGACGCATATCAAAAAAGATTACATCCTCGCGCTGGAAGCGGACGATCAGGAAAATCTGCCCGGCGGTATTTTCCCCAGTGCCTACGTCCGCACACTGTGCGGCCTTTACAATCTCAACGACTCCGGACGGGAAGCCGCGTTGAAAAAAGTGCGGGAAACATTCTCCGCGCACGACAATGTTCCCGAACAGCTGATCCAGCATCTGGAACAGGACGTTCAACGCAACGAGGCGGAGGAGCAGCGGGTCAATAAGATATTCTACCTGATCGTCTCCGGCGCAGCCGCGCTGGCGGTGCTGCTGATCGCCGGAATCGTACTGCTCACGGTTTCCCTGCGCGGAGACTCCGCTCCGAAACTCGCGGAAACGGAAAAAACACCGGTACGGCAGGAGCAGCGCACCCCGCCCGTTTCGGATTTCGACGCACAGAAACTGGAAACCCTGACGCCGCCGCAAAGCCCCGTTCTCATGCGGATTCTGCTGGTCCCCTCAAACTGACGGAGCACGGTCATGGTCGTTAAATGCGTGGAATGCGGAGGAAAGGTTTCGTCGGAAGCGACCGCCTGCCCGCATTGCGGAGCTCCTGTCAAACTCTCCGTCGGCAGGCACGGCCCGCGCAGGGATTGTGACGATCCGGACGACGGAGCCCCGCTCCCCCCGCCCGGACCCCGCTTTGATTTCGCAGATTTTCTGATCGGAATTCTGAAAACCTGTTTTCTGATTCTGGCGATTCTCGTCATCCTGTCCGCGCTCCTGTTCTTCACGCTCCGCAGCGATCTCGGCGGAATCCGGACCGGACTGCGGAAAATTGCGGAATCCGATTCGGGAACGGGATCGCATGTGGACAATTCCAACACGCGGGTCATGTTCAAGCACTACCTCGGCTCGGTACTGAATGCGATTGAGGGCAATCCGGCCAAACCGGAGCGGACGCCGGAACCGCCGGAAAGCGGAACGGACACCAAACCGGTTCCGCCCCGGAACAGTGCTCCGGAAGTCTTTCCGCGAGTCGAACGCCGGCCGATCGACCTTCCCCCTCCCCCGCCTCAGGAATGACACGGAACGTCAACGGTCCGCGGCGGCGATCAGTCTGGCAAACGGCTGGTCCGCTTCCAGAAAATCGACCGATGCCAGTTCTCCGGTCGGGACCCATCGGATTTCCTGCCCTTCGCAGGGTTCCGGCACGGATCCCTCTTTCAGCACACAGCGGATAAAGATGATATTGAGAAGCCCGTTCGGATATTCATGTTCGACTTCATGGATCACATCCAGCGGCAGGATCTCCGCATTCAGCTCTTCGCGCAATTCCCGGACAATACACTCATGAATACTCTCGCCGGGTTCCACTTTTCCGCCGGGGAATTCCATTTTATCACAAAGGACCGTCGCTTTCGGACGGCTGCAGATCAGGGTATATCCGTTGCGGCGGATCACGGCGGCACAAACTTTTTTCTTCGACATTTTCTTTTTTCCTTATGAATCCGGGTTGCTTTTTTCTGTTTTTATGATATACTATTCTCCATGAGGCAGGGAAACATCCTCTGAACGTTAAAATACATCAAAGCCGCCAAGGCTTTACAGTACCTTATCTAGTTGGAGCGGTATTGTTCCCCCTGCCTCTGTTTTCTTTTAAACGCAAAAACGGCGGTCCTTCCCGGGAACCGCCGTCGGCAACGAATCCAGCCCGTTCACATCCGCGCGATTCTCCGGTTGCGGCGGTCCCAGAACTCCTGACAGACTTTTCTCCCGTTGACAGCGGCAACCCCTTCCCGCTGCATCGTCACCACGCCGTAAACGGGATAATTCCGTCCGCTCAGGCGGAAAATCACGGGAATGTGCACCACCCCGGTAAACTCTCCGGCTGTCAGCTCAATGTTCTGTTCGCGGCATCCGCCCGTATACGTCATAAACTGCTGAAGATTTCCCCCGGCAAAACTCCAGCCGTCCGGAAGAAGCCATTCCGCCGAAAGCACCTGATTGTCATGCGGACACCCGGCGAACGCAAGCGTCAATTTCTGCGTCTCTCCCGGTACTATAACCGGACTCTTCTCAAATTCAACCGAAAAGATCCCGAACGGCAACGGAATTTCCAGACATTTCGATGATTTCGACAAAACGCGCTTTGCGCACTCGGAGCCATCATAAAGACGGTTCCGCACGTCGTCGCCGATCGCCGTTGCGCCGTCGGTCAGCCGGATCAGCGTCGGATTTTCCAGATCCGCGATCTTCTTGCAGGCGATCACGCGGTCCGTAAGCTCTCCGAGCGTTGCCGGAGCATCCGCATGGAACGGAGCAATGGCAACCGTTTTAATCGTTTCACCGATCGGTTCGCACCACTCTTCCGGAATCCCGGACCGTCCTTTCATGATGCCGAGCACAGCGCCGCAGGTGGCGCCGGTACAGTCGGTATCGTCGCCGCAGTTGACCGCAAGACATACCGACCGCCCGAAATCGCCGCCACCGTAAAGAAGACCGAGAATCGTAAACGCCACATTCGCAGGAGCCTGAAACCAGCCGAGATCGGCGCTGTCCGCCACGACTCTGTTGCGGGCAGTCTTCCAGTCCTCCCCCGCGTCGAATGCGTCAAGCACGATCTTCACGCTCCGGGCGACGCGGCAGTCGGCGGGAATACGGGCAAATGCGCAGTCGATCAGCTTGCGCAGATCGTTTTCCACAAACGCGGCGGATTCCAGAACGGCAGTGAAGATTTCCGCATAAATGCCGTCATCCGCATGATCCACACAGGAATCGCACCATGCGAACGGCGCCGCTTCATCCGGCTCTCCGGGAAACAGACACGCCCAGATCTCCGAACGGATCCACGCCCCGTTGCTGTTTTTCCAGACATCATTGTTGCAGAACCCGGAAAGCGGCGGGAAAAGTCCGTTTGCAAGGTTGAATTTGGCAACGCCATACTCATTCCACGGTCCCGTGATATGCGCCATCCAGTACTCGCCGAGCAGCCGCTCGTTCACGTTGTAAATGCCGTGATCCTCAATCGCCTTGAGCCAGACAAGCTGAAGATCAAGATCATCGTTCGGCGCAGGGTTCCCTTTGAGGTCCTGCGTGTAGAACGTCACGTCGAAAATCTCCCGTTTTCCCTCCATCGGCGCGCCAAGCGTTCCGCCGATGTTCTTCCCGGTCCAGCAGCCGAGCACCTTGTCGCGGTACTCCCCGCGGTTGATGAAACTGTTTCCCGGTTTGTCGGTATGAAACATCGCAATTCTTCCTTTCGTTATTTTGTTTCAGCGTCTGTCATTATCTCTAAAATACAGCTTCTCCCGTTTTTCCGCAAGGAGGAAAAACGGAAATCTTCCGCAAATTACCGCAAACACGATATGATTCCTTTTCAGAATACGACTTCAAAATAGGGAGTTCCGTATTCCAGGGAAGAGGTATCGAGCGAAAAAATGAGTTCACCGTTTTTCCGGGAGACCGGAATCTTTCGTTCCCGGGAGCCGTTCAGATTCAAAGCATAGACTTGAGGGGTGTTCTTCCGGCTGGTTTTCAGGGAGAACTCGAACGTTCCGGACCGGATGACCTGCTGCATGTCGCCGACATCCAGCTCCGCATCGAAATTCTCCGTGGAAAATACCGCGTTTTCCGCCGCGAACATGGTTCCGATCACCACAAGCAGGCGTCCGGACTCCCTGACCGTTTTTTTGTTTTCCAGAGAGATCGCCGCGATGGTGCACGGTGTGCTGACCGATTTCACGGCGAGGGCAGACAAGTTTACCGGCTCGCTTTTTTTCAGGACCGCCGCCTGAAATTTCGGAGCATCAATGGTCAACGTGTGTTTCTGCACATCCATACGGATCTCTCCCGTTTCACTTTCGAAAATTCCGCGATCCACGCTGGTCCGGTTTCCGGCGGGGAGAATTCCTTTCTGCCGGAGAGCTGCCACCTGTTCGCGGAGCAGAGCAAGATTTTTTTCTTTCTCCTCGTTCAGAGCCACCCACATTCCCATGCCGGTTGCTCCGGTGAACTGTTTCGGAACAACGTTCAGTGTGGCGGCAGGATTCTCCGCGTTCCGGTAATCGGATCCGATCCGGGAAAGCATGAACAGGGCGTTATAGGCGCTTCCGATCGCTCCGACATATTCGGGAGAATCCAGAACGCGCTCCGGAACATGGAAGGAAACGGCATGCTTTGCGCTCTGAATGTCTCCTCTCTGCCATCCGAACGCGCAGAACAGAGAAGCCATCACTCCGGAAAGATTCTCTCCTGCATCAAACACTCCCGGCTGAAACGGCCGATAATACAGCTTGACCAAATCGGCGTGCGGGGTGAGCACCTGCCAGTCCTGGAGACTTGCATAGGCGGCCCACATCGGCGCTTCCTCATGCGCGAAGCGGTTATAACCGCAGTGGGAGAACTCCGTCATGAAGAACGGTTTCCCGAGCACGCGCGTTGCCGCCGCCCGCCCGATATAGTTGTTATGCAGCACAAGAGAACTGGACTGGGAGACTGTGACCATTTTCCCCCTCAGCCATTTCCCGAAGCTCAGACGCTGACGATAATTCGGAGGATAGAGCGGAGCGTCGTTCGGATGCGCAAAATAAGTATGCATTGCCACCGCATTGAACTCCTTGCGGGCATCCCCCTCCAGATTCCGCATGAACATATCCCAGTTCGTGACGAAGCCCCGGAACCCGGACTCCTCCACGGTCTTCAGATAGAATGCGTTCAGGGATGCAATCTGCTGACGGAGAAATTTCCGTGCCGCAACACCGTCCGCCGAGGATGAGCGCAGCAGCGCTCCATTGAACGCGGGAACCGAAGCCGGATCGGAGGGATTCCGGAACTTCCGCCACTCCGGAGTGAACAGAACACTTTTATCGTTCTTGTTGGAAAAATTGAACAGATGTTCCTGTTCGTTGAAAAATGTGATGCCGATCAGCTGCGGATCGTTGATCAGAGCCTTTCCCGTATACGGATTCGGACGCTTCAGAAGAAAGTCGAATGCGGCTTTCCAGTGTTTCCGGTAGCGGGGATCGGAAAAGAGACGGTACCGGACATAAGTGGAATCATCGGAATAAACGGCTCCGGTGAACATGCCCCGCGCAGTGGAAATATCGAGCATCACATAAATTCCGCGGTCGCGCAGACATTTCAGAAAATAATAGTAGCGGTCGGCAAACGCCGGATCAATCTTCAGCTCGTCCACGCTCTGCGCCATCGGAACTTCCGCAAGGGACTTGCGGTATTTCGCCGGTTTCGGCAGGCCGGCATTCCCCGCGAGGGCGTCATCCAGAAAATGGAAGCGCAGGATATTCATTCCCGCCAGATAAATCTGATCGGCGAACTCTTCAATTTCCGCTTTTGAAAACTTGTAAAAATTGTGCGTCCACCCTCTCGGTACGAAGTTGAATCCGCGCAGACGCACCGGAACGCCCGGATCCGATTCAAAGAAGAGACGCCCGTCCGCATCGGCTTTGAGGCGGCCGCAGCGGTCGATGTCATAGTGCGTCACATACTGCGAAAGATCGAGCGCCGAACCGGGAATCCGCTTCCACTGATTGATTCTCTGCGGCGTAATGTGTTTCCAGCGGACGGGGTCCATCTTCACGGGACGCCACTCTTTCCCGCGTTTGATTTCGGTGATCCGGTTGATCTTTTCCCGGAACGGAACCTTTCCGCAGACGAATTTCCAACCGGTGGACCCGCTCAGAACACGAACCGCAATCCTGTTCGTCCCTTTTTTCACGGGGAAATTGAATATGTGGTCCGTCGGCAGAAACGCGGTTTCCCTGTTGCCGGTGGCCAGCGTATCATAAACCGGTTTCCCGTTGACATAAAATTCAAACCAGTAATCGGCGGCACATCCGACCTGCATCCAGCCGTCCGCCTCCGCTTCAAACTCGTTGAAAAGCACGGCCGGAGTCTTCTCCCGGAACGCTTTGCCGGACTCCGCCAGATTCAGAACGCCGTCTTTCAAAACAACGGTTCTCCCCGCGGCGCCGCCGAAGGTCTGAGGAACCGTATTCAGCATCTCCGGACGGAGCTTCACTCCGTCCGCCGGCAGAAACAGCGTCCATTCCGGATTCAGCGCAAGAGGCAGAAAATTCATGACCTTTTCCAACTTTACGCCGCCGATCCGGAACACGCTCCCCTCCGGAAGGGATCCCGCCATCAGCATCGGCGAGCGGACAGAACCGTCATAGTCCATACCCGCAACGAATTCCTTTTCAATTTTTCTCCATTCGGAAGCCAGGAAAAAGGCGGTTCCGGAATTTCCGATCGCTTTCCACGGTTTCCGGTTCTGCGTGCAGCTTGCACTCATCTTTCCGCCCGGAGTCCCGCAGATGAAGAAGGAATAGCGGTAACGTGTTCCGGGAACGATTTTCTGTTTCGAGGAAAAGTTGATCTGAATGCTCCATGGAACGCTCTTCTGAACCGCTTTCAGAATCGTAAATTCTCCGCAGGGATCGCCATCCGGGGTTTTATGTTCCGAAATCCGGAACTTCACATTCCCGGACGGATACTGCATGTCCGGCACTTTTCCTTCCGTGAAACGCCACTGCCACAGAATTTCATCTCCCGCCAGAACAAGCGAAATGCCCGCCAGAAACACACTGAACAAAATTTTCTTCATACTCTTTTTCTCCATATTTCTCATTACCTGTAGGGAAACCAGAACCGGCAGCTCGTACATCCCGCCTGCGGGGTATTATGGGAACAGGAAACGGTTCCATATCCCACACTGCCGACATGACCGTCAAAATAAAGAACGGTATTTCTGTTCTGGTGGCTCCAGACGCCGTTTTCCGTTTTGGAAAGGTCACCTAACGCGGAGGTTTTTTGGAACTGCATCACTCCCTCCGTCCAGAATCCGGAGGAAGACGGCATTTTCAAACGGTTCATTTTATGAAACCAATGGCTGCCATCGGAAATGGCGGCATAGATATTGTTGTCGACCCGCATTCCATACAAACCGAAAAACGTGAAATGTTTTACCTTTTTGGAACACTCGGAATAGGAGCTGCAGTATTTCACATGGGTCTGCGAAGCAAACGGAAAAGCCTTGTCAAATGCCGACTGGCATACTTTGGAGACCGGAACCGAAGCCAGCAACGGGCAAACCCCTGTTTTCATTCCGAGGGAATCGAAAACATAGGATTCATGTCCGTCACGGTCAATGAAGCCGTAGGGATACATTTTCCAGTCAACGGTCATCAGAGAGATCGTGTCGTCATTGTTGTTCAGGTATCCGGTCACGCCGAGCGAAAGCTGTTTCATGGTATTGAAGCAGGTGATCGCACGGGCTTTTTCTCTCGCAGAATTCAATGCGGGAAGAAGCAATCCTGCAAGAATCGCAATAATCGCGACCGTTACAAGAAGCTCTATAAGAGAGAATCTTTGTTTCTTTGCCATCCTTTTTTCTGTCATCCTTTTCCTCCTCGTTTTTATCCCTGTTTGTGCAGACGGATCTTTGTCTGCTGTTTTAATTATACAACATTTCATAAAAATTGACAAGAGGGGAAACAAGAAATCTTCCGCAAATTACTGCAAATGAAATTTCCCGCGCCGGTCCTGTTGCATTTTCCGGTTTGAAACGGTATATTTATCCGGCACATGAAATCAACAAAAGGCATTGTCATGAAAACATTGGAAGAAATTGACCGGAATTTCAAAGCGATGGAACTCAACGGGATTCCACTCCGGTTTTACCCCGTCAACGCCGCGCCGTTCGTCGTCGAAGGCTTTCCATGGAAGCATCCGGAAAAGGAATATTACCGTCTTCCTGCGGGAATGACCGTCAGCGATGTCAGCGAGGGCGCTTTGAGTCTTGCCAACCACACCAGCGGCGGAGCCATCCGGTTCCGGACGGACTCCGCACATATCGCGCTCAAAGCCGATCTGATCAACTCCTGCGATATGCCGCACATGCCGAAAATCGGGCAGAACGGATTCGACTGCTACCGCCTGACCGGCAGGGATCCGCATGTCGTCGGCATCTCCCGCGCCCCTCAACTGGCAAACTGTCATCTGGAAACGATGACCGGAGAGAATCCGGCAGAAGAGCTGTGTCTGTTCCAGATCAACATGCCGCTTTACGGCGGTGCGGAACATATCTGGATCGGGCTTGATCCCGATGCCCGGCTTCTGCCGCCGGATCCGCACAAAATCACGAAGCCGATCCTGTTTTACGGCTCCTCGATCACGCAGGGCGGATGCGCATCCCGTCCGGGCAACGCATATACCACCGCTCTCTGCCGGGAACTGGACGCTCCGCAGATCAATCTGGGATTTTCCGGCAACGGACGCGGCGAACCGGCGATGGCGCACGCCATCGCCTCCCTTGATCTCGCGGCATTCGTCTATGATTACGACCACAACGCTCCCACTCCGGAACATCTGGAACAGACGCACGAACCGTTTTTCCGCATTATCCGGGAAGCGCATCCCGGACTGCCCGTCCTCTTTCTTTCCAAGTGCGATTTCAAACCGGAATACGCGGACGATTTCAAGCGTCGCGCCATTATCCGCAGGACGTATGAAAACGCGCTTGCTTCCGGCGACCGCAACGTTGCGTATATTGATGGAGAAACGCTGTTCGCCGGAGACCGCCGCTGGGACTGCACCGTGGACCGCTGTCACCCGAACGACCTCGGGTTCTACCGGATGGCGTCCGTAATCGCTCCGGTTCTGCGGAAACTCATTGAAAACGCACGCTGATCCGGCGGCTCATTCCGTATTCACATGCTCCCCGGACCGCAAAGCGCGGTACTCCCGGGGAGTCAAAGCACATTCGCGGAAAAACTGACGGCGGAACCCGGAGGGATCATTGAATCCCGATTCAAAACAGACCTCTTTGATGCTGAGCATGGAGTTTTCCAGCAGTTTGCAGGCATGGGCGATCCTGCGGCGGCGGATCGCGTCGCCGATCGTACACCCGAATTTCCGGCGGAAAATGCGTCCGAGATAATCCGGATGGCAATGCAGCAGCTCCGCCAGGGAAGCCGCCGAAATATCTTCCTCAAAATGGATCCGGATATACTGCTCCGCCGCGTCCGCCAGATGAATCTGCGGACCGGAATCCGCAGGAACCGTTCTCGCAGCTTTCACCAGCAGCAGGTTCAGCAGACAGTCACAGGCAGCGGCGTCCCCGTTTTTCTGTTCGGCAAGCAGCATTTGCAGATACGCCTGAAACCGTTCCGGCTCCCGGACTTTCGCATACTGCTCCATTGCGGCAAGCTCTTCCGCCGCCGACTCCTCCACCGGCTGGAAATGAATCCAGAAAAACGACAGTTCCGGCGGATACGCCGAAGCGCCGCCGTGCCGTCTGCCGGGAAACAGAATCACCCGTTCGCCTGCCGTGATACGGAATGTACGCTCCTCTTCGAACAGCTCAAGCTGTCCCGTCACCACATGAATCAGTTCATACGAATCAATCACCCGCACCGGATGCCTGCCGTGTCCGCGGGAAATAAAACGTCCGCCGTTATGAAATTGAAACCGGAACATTGCCGTTTTTCTCCTCAAGTTGCCGGGCAGCCCCCTGCCCGGAGAAAAATACCCCGTTCCGGTGCGGATAGCAAATCATTTTCCGGTATTTTTTTTGAAAAAACCTTGAAATCCACTCCATTCCAAGCTAAATTCCATTCAAACCCAACAAAAGGAGACTGAAGCTATGAGACCAATCACTCTGTTCACCGGACAATGGGCGGATCTGCCGCTCAAGACAATGGCGGAAAAAGCCGCATCCTGGGGCTATCAGGGACTCGAACTCGCCGCCAGCGGCGACCATCTGGATATCGACAAAGCCGCAACCGATAAAAAATACTGTAAAAAGCTGCTGGATACCCTGAAAAAGAACAATCTCAAAGTCTGGGCGATCAGCAATCATCTTGCCGGGCAGCTCACCTGCGATCCCGACGACGACAGCCGCACCGACCGTTTCGCGCCTGCCGCTCTCGCCGGGAAAAAGAACGCCAAGCGTAAGTGGGCGATTGAGCAGATGAAGCTCAGCGCACGCGCCGCCGCCAACCTCGGCGTGGAAATCGTGACCGGATTCACCGGTTCCCCGATCTGGCACATGCTGTACAGCTTCCCCCCGGTTACGGAAGACATGATCGACGCCGGTTATGAATTCTTCGCCAAAACCTGGAATCCCATCATGGACGAATTCAAAAACTGCGGAGTCCGTTTTGCCCTTGAAGTTCATCCGACGGAAATCGCATTCGACATTTACACGGCGAAACGCACGCTGGAAGCCATCGGCAACCGTCCGGAATTCGGCTTCAACTTCGATCCGAGTCATCTTCAGTGGCAGATGATGGATCCCGCCTGTTTCATCAAAGAATTCCCGAACCGCATTTACCATGTCCATGTCAAAGACGCGGCGGTCACGCTCGACGGCAAAACCGGCATTCTGTCCTCGCACCTCGACTTCGGGAAACCGAACCGCGGCTGGGATTTCCGCAGCCCCGGACACGGCGACGTCGATTTTGAAGACATCATTCGCGAACTCAACCGGATCAACTATCAGGGTCCGCTCTCCGTTGAGTGGGAAGATTCCGGCATGGATCGCGAATACGGCGCTCAGGACGCCTGCGAATTCGTCAAACGGATCGACTTCGTTCCGTCCAAAATCAAATTTGACGATGCAATGGATAAACGGAAATAATCTGTTTTCCTGTGACGGGACCGCTGAAAACCGGCGGTCCCGTCCCGTTCTTCCCGTTCAAAAGCAAAAAAAATTCAGAAAAAAGCAGAAAACGGGATTGCGAAACGTCAAAAGCGCTGTATAGTACTGTATCTTTCCGCACTCGTAGCTCAGTTGGATAGAGCGATTGCCTCCGGAGCAATAGGTCGTGAGTTCGAACCTCGCCGAGTGCACCATTCTTTTCTCATCCGGAATCAACAAGTTACGCAACCGCCCGTTATCAATAAAATTTCCCGCTATGGTGCCGTTGTCTTCATTTTGTACCACGAAACGGCTGTCTGCGGTTCTTTCCCTGCCGGTTTTCAGAAAATCAGGATTACATGCGGACAAATTATTGCATGACATGAAAAGAAAAGGAAAAACATGGCACCCCCAACGGGATTCGAACCCGTGTCGCCAGGATGAAAACCTGGTGTCCTGGGCCTCTAGACGATAGGGGCAGGCGCTCTTACACTGTTAGCGGTTACATGGCACCCCCAACGGGATTCGAACCCGTGTTACCAGGATGAGAACCTGGTGTCCTAGGCCTCTAGACGATAGGGGCGAAACAAAAAAAGCCAACCTCCGGAATAATACAGGAAGTGGCACCCCCAACGGGATTCGAACCCGTGTCGCCAGGATGAAAACCTGGTGTCCTAGGCCTCTAGACGATAGGGGCATATCGCTTGAGTGTCCCATAAAATACACGAAAAAGTGAAATTGTCAAGTTACTTTTCTAATTTTTTTTTGAATTTTATCCGGAAATATCTGAAAAAACACTGGAAATATGATTTCTTTCATGCTATTATACGGGAGAATGTATGAAACCCGAATTATAAACAGCAAGTTTTGCGCAGCGGAAAGGAGATAGTGTATGCCTCTGTATCAATACGCGGCGATGGACGCCACGGGAAGAGAACGCAAAGGTCAGAAAGAGGCTGCAAATGAAGAAGCGGTAACCGCGTTTCTGAAAGAGCAGGGCATGTTCCCGACCTCCATCAAGCAGGTCCGGAAAGTGGAAGTCAAAAAAGCCGTCAAACAGCCGAAAAAACCCGGCGAAAAGAAAAAGAGCGCGATGAACATCAACATCTCGCTCGGTCCTGCGGTCATCAAAACCAAGCAGCTGACCATCTTCACGCGTCAGCTTTCCATTCTGCTGAACGCCGGTCTGCCGCTCATCCGCTCCCTGCGCACTTTGGAAAAACAGTCAAAGGACCCGGTCATCAAAAAAATCCTCGGCGAAGTCGCAAACGGCGTCGAAGCCGGTTCCACATTCTCCGAATCCCTTGCACAGCACCCGAAATCGTTTGACAAACTCTACCTCAACATGGTTCGCGCCGGAGAAGCCGCCGGTAAACTCGAACTGATCCTCGACCGTCTGGCGTCCTTCATGGAAAAAGCCGCGCGAATCGCCGGAAAGGTCAAATCGGCAATGGTCTACCCGACTATCGTTCTCTGTATCGCCGGCGCCATTACCGCGGGTCTGATGATCTTCATCGTGCCGAAATTTGAAAAAATCTTCGCCGAACTGCTGGAAGGCGCTCCGCTTCCGGGACTCACCCAGCTCGTTATGGCGATCAGCCGGTTCATGCAGGAACAGATCCTTGTCATGATCGGCGGCATCATCGGATTCGTCATCCTGTTCAAACTGTTCGCAAAAACAAAATTCGGTCACTACTGGCTGGACTACATCAAGTACAACATGCCGCTGTTCGGGCCGATCATTTCCAAATCCTCCATCTCGAAATTCTCCCGGACGCTCGGTACTCTGATGGGTTCCGGCGTACCGGTGCTGAATGCGCTCAGCATCGTGAAGGAGACCGCAGGAAATGAAATCGTCTGCGACGGTATCCAGAAAGTGCACGACGCCGTGAAAGAAGGTGAAACGATCGCCGGACCGCTCAACACCACAAAAATCTTCCCCGACATGGTGATCAGTATGATTGAGGTGGGCGAAGAGACCGGTAAGCTGCCGGAAATGCTCGACAAAATCGCGGATACTTACGACGAAGAAGTCGACAACGCCGTAGGCGCGCTCACGTCGATGATCGAACCGTTGATGATCGTATTCCTCGCGGTGGTCGTCGGCGGTATCGTTATGGCTCTGTTCATGCCGCTGATCAGCATCATCGAAAAACTCGGCGGCTGACCCGGATGTATCCCTGCCGTCTGTTCAACGCCGGAAACACGCACGTTCAAATCGCGGAGTTCTCCGGCGTTTCTCTGCGTCTGCTTGAAACGGTTCCCACCCCGGAATTCCGGATTGACGGTTTCGCCACCGGAACAATGGCGGCGGCGTCCGTCGTCCCTGCCCTCGAACAGCAGTTCCGGGAGGCGGGCGCATTCATCATCAGCTCCCGGATGCGGGGCTGTCCCGTCGATCTCTCGCGGATGAAACATCCCGAAACGTTGGGGGCAGACCGGTTGGCAAACGCCGCTGCCCTGATCTTCTCCGGTCCCCTGCCCGCACTTTGCGTGGACTTCGGAACGGCGATCAATCTGGAATTCGTCGATGCGGAACGGCGGATGCGCGGCGGCGCAATCCTCCCCGGACGGCGCATTCTGCGCAAATCTCTGAATGATTACACGGCAAAACTGCCGCTCACCGACCTGACCGCAGCGGTTCCGTCCTTTCCCGGCAACAATACGGTTGATGCCATCGACCTCGGCACGGACTGCGCCGCGATCGGAGCGGTGCGGGAACTGGTCCGCCGCATGGAAACAGAATTTCCGGGACAAAAAATCCGGCGCGTCGCCTGCGGAGGCGATGCGCCGTTCTTTCTGCGGGAACTGCCGGATTTCGAGCTGGCGGATGAACTGTTCACCCTGCGCGGAATCGCGGAGCTTTACCGTCACGGTGTCGTATCAATCGGATAACGGAGCGGTGTTTTCAGGAAGCTGTCCTGAATGATCGGCTTGCCGTTATTGTTTATGATATGCGACTGCTCTTCAAACGTTTTCAGCGATGGAAGCGGAAAAATGTCAACCGGCATATTGCCGCCGATCTTGAACAGATCGCTTCTGCCGAATCCCGGCACAACGATGTAGTAATTTCCGCTCACGTCGAACTTGGAAAAGTTCAGCGCGTAGATCTTCTCGCCGGGGAAGTTCTGCCCGACCGGCGCCAGCACTTCACCGGGAGTCCGCATCAGCTCCAGTTTATTGGTGAAAACGGTTTTGCCTTTCTCGTCTCTCAACTGGAAACTGTCCGGCAGTTTTTTCCCGCTGACATAGCCGAAGTATGCCACTTTCACCGGCATGTTGCGCCAGTAACCATAGCGGCCGACATAAATGGTGTCGGCATCCGGCTGATTCAGATTCTGCTCAACGACTCCCGGATTTCCCGTTGTAACAACTCCCGGATTCTGGGCGTTGACGATCCACGCGGCGCAGATGCACATCGCGATGCTGAGAAGTGATTTGATTTTCATAATTTTTCCCCCTTATGAATTAGTTATTCGGTTGTAATTACTATGCCGCGGAAAACCGGAAAGTCAAGAAACGAAACGGAAGAAAAATATCATGCTCAAAGTTGCCGAACAGAAAACATACGAATAAAAATTGATACATTTTTTTGTTAAAAAACGTTTTTTCCACATTGTTCCAGTGAAAAAAATCAGATTTTTCTCCGTACACCACTGGACAAAAAGCGGCTTTTGTGTTATAATATTACAAGTGTTATAGTTCGTTGTTTCAAAACTTCAACCAAACAGGAGAGCAATTTTTATGAAACTGTCAACACTTCTGCTCGCCTCGACAGCCGCAATGTTCGGCTTTCAGGCGGGTGCAAACGTGAAAATGCCGAGCATTTTCAGCAACAACATGGTCCTCCAACGGGACTCCAAGGCCAATGTCTGGGGATGGGCGGACAACGGGGAAGAAGTCACAGTGACATTCAAGGGGCAGTCTCAGAAAACCACTGCCGCAAACGGAAAATGGCAAGTCACTCTGAACCCCATGGCAGCGGACCTCAAAGGTGCCGACCTGGTCATCAAAGGGAAAAATCAGATCCGGCTTAAAAACGTTGTCGTCGGCGACATCTGGATCTGTTCCGGCCAGTCCAATATGGAATGGAGACTGAACAACACCAACAACGCCCGTCAGGAAATCCAGAAAGCCAATCTGCCCGCGATCCGTATTTTCAACGGCAATCTCTACCGCGCCTCCATGAAGCCGCAGGACAATATCCCCGGCAGAAGCTGGCAGGTCTGCTCGCCGGGCAGCATCGGCAACTTCTCGGCTGTCGCATACTTCTTCGGCCGCGATCTCAACAAGGCGCTCAACATCCCGGTCGGTCTGATCTCCGTCAACTGGGGCGGAACACGCATTGAACCGTGGACCAGCACCAGCGGTTTCGCCACCCAGCCGAAACTGCGCGGCATCTACAATACGCTCCTCGCCAACGTTCCCGGAACGAAACAGAGCGACGCCGCCTACAAAAAAGCCATTGCCGATATGGAAAAATGGGTTGCGGAAGCCAAAGTCGCCACCGCGAACAAGGAAGCTCTTCCCGATCTGCCCCGCTTCCCGAACGGCCTGCGTTTTGACAATCACCAGCAGCCGACCGTGCTGTTCAACACAATGATCAACCCGCTGCTCAAATTCGCATTCAAAGGCGCAATCTGGTATCAGGGCTGCTCCAATATGGGTGACGGCGCACTTTACAACGAAAAGATGAAAGCTCTTGTCGCATCCTGGCGCAAAGAGTTCAACAAACCCGATATGCCGTTCTACTTCGTACAGCTTGCCCCGTTCAACTACGGCAACCCGTACCGCCTCCCGATCCTCTGGGAAGCCCAGCAGAAATTCGCGGATGAGGACAAAAACGCCGCAATGGCCGTCACAAACGACATCGGCAATTTCCGCGACATTCACCCGCGCAACAAACAGGACGTCGGCGCACGTCTCGCTCTGCTCGCGCTCAAGTACACCTACGGCAAAAAGGACCTTGTCGCCGACTCTCCGTTCTTTGACTCCCTCAAGATCGAAAACGGAAAAGCCGTCGTAACGTTCCGCAACGCCAAAGAACTCAAAACCAAAGACGGCAAGCCCGCCAAATATTTTGAGATCGCCGGAGCAGACAATAAATTCCATCCCGCGACCGTCACCCTCAACGGCAATAAAGCGACTCTCTCCAGCGCCAAAGTCGCCAAGCCCTACCTGGTCCGTTACGCGTGGAATCACAACATCACAACCAATCTCGTGAATGAAAACAATCTCCCCGCAGGCGCGTTCCGCGCGTCCATCCCGGTGCCGGTCCGCGACGCCCTTGACCGTCTGGTTCCCGAAGCCAAAAATATGAAAGTCGCCTACGCGCTCTCCGCTAAAAAGATCTGGGAAAGCGGCTCCCCGCTCTACAAACAGAACAACAGCAAAGCGCTGGCAGGCAAAAAAATCAAGACCATCGGTTACTTCATGCACCTGATCAGCAACGACGGCAAGGAAAGCTATGTATTCGCAACCGTTGATCCGTTCACGCAGGATGTTGCAAAGCTCGGTCTTCCGACCGCTGCCGACAACAACAGCTTCCAGCAGATCGTCAAAAACCTGACGGTCAAAACCAACGTTGCCGGGCTCTCCTCAGGCAAATTCGAGGATGGAAACGTGGAAATGTGGTGCGGCAATTACGGAACCCAGAACTCCGCCAAGGTCCCCGGAGCGACCGACAACAATTATGATTTCGGTGACTCCAAGACCAGCAACCGCGATGAATACGGCTCTTTCCAGCTGCACAACTACAAGCTGAAACAGACGGTGTTTGCGATGAATAACTTCCGCTCCGGCACGCCGGACGTCGGAATCGGGACGAACAAAAACGGACATCCCGACTACACGTTCACCAACTCCACACGCGGTTATACCGTGGCGGATCTCCTGATCCTGATCGACGCGGAATAATCCCGTATCGCGAAAACGCAAAAACGGCTGTCCCGGTACGGAACAGCCGTCAAACAGTGGATAAAGTCCTCAAGATTTCTGCAAGTCTTGAGGACTTTTTATTATGCAGACTTCAACCGCATTGACGAATGCGGCGCCCGGTCAGTCCAGTTCACGGCTGCAGCAGTGAATCAGCCGTTCCCGATCCGCAAACGGTGTCCGCAAACCATCGGCAAGCGCTGTTTTCAAAATCACATACTGCGCTTCCAACCGCTCGTCAAACGTCGCCGGACCGCGGGCGGGAAGCTCCACCGTCAGCGCCAAAGCTCCGGACGCAAGCGTGATCAGCGTATTCAACGTCAGCGCATTGGACGCCTCCGCCGGAAGTTCGGAAACGGATGGACGCAATCCGGCGGTCATCAGAGCGGTATGACACTCCCGGCAAATCCGGCGGCCCCGGCGGATGTTCTCCGGATAATTCAGATTTCCCGGCGCACACACCATCGGAATTTCACTTCCGGAATGAAGATTCAGCAGGAAATCGACCTCATACGCTTCCACGGTCTCCAGAACGCCTTTCGCCTCGGCGGTGCGCAGATTTCCCGGCGAAGCGTCATGCATGATATTGTATCCTTCGGAATTCGGATAGCCGCCGGGAAAACGGACCCGTTCAAGCGGCAGAGGGAAATACTCTTTCGATCCGAGCCAGCCGATCAGCGAACCATCCGCCCAGCTTCCCTGTGACGCATTGCGGAATTCCTCAAAGGAGCATCCGCGCAGATGATCCGGCGAAACCGCACGTCCGTCCATATTCACACAGGGCAGGATCACCAGACGGTACGCACGGAGCAGGTTCAGCAATTCCGGGTTCTCCTGTCCGCGCAGATCGCAGCCGCGTTCCAACAGGGAAATCACGTTCAGACATCCCGCCACCCCTTCCGGTTCCGCACCGTGGATCCCCGCAAGCAGACAAACCGTCTGTTTCATCCCGCAACGGGTTTGATATGCCCGGCAGTTCGTGGAATAGGAAGCGCTCGACCAGTTGCTTTGACGCTTTTCCTCCGCCGGTTCATCGTGATAAACGACCCGGTACACGGGATGATTCAACGGAGTCCGGGCGATCACATCGACCCGCCCCCGGCGGATTCCCGCCATCTCCTCCCCGATCGCCTCCGGAGAGACGCGCCACCACTGCGGCGCCGGTTCCAAATGCGGATAATTCAACCGTCCAAACTTCATTTCTGGTTCCTTTCTGCAAGACCCGGAAGCGGTCTGTCATACACTTGTTTTCCCTGTTCCAAAACCGTCACTCTGCCGCCGACCGCACCGGAACGGCGGAACAGAACGCGGTAAATACGTCCGCAATACGGAATCTCCACCCCGTCGCATTCCGGCTCCGATATTTTCCGGACCGGAACCATCGTGCTCAAATTCTCCGTTCCGACCTGCAGAACATGCAGGAAAACGGTCCGCTTCGTGCCGGAAGCCTCACGGATTTCAAACCGGAACCGTCCGAACCAGTTCGGACGCTCCAGCACCTTGCGGTGATTCGTCAACTCCCAGTTCCGCCCGTTGGTCCGGAACTCGCTTCCCGCTCCGCCGATCACTTCAACCGCAGCATTACGGGGCAAAACGGTTTTCAGCAGCAGAGTTCCTTTTCCCGCCCGGCTCAGCCAGAAACCGCTCTTCCGCTCCGGACGGTTCTGGGTATGGAGCAGAAACACTTTTTCCTGTCCGGAATTCGCGGATTCCACACGGTCGTATACGATAAAAAGGTCCGGTTCGATCCATACGAACTGGCGGACCACTTCCCGGCAGACGTTTTTGCCGTAACAGCCGGTTGCGTCGGCTCCGGCCGCGGCGATCCCCGGTCCGCGGAACAGAGGAACGGGAACCGCTCTCTTTTTGTACCGTTGCCCGCCGTCGTTGAACACCGTCTGATCATCGGACCGCGCATTGGCGGGCAGATGCGCAGACGGAAGCGGTTCCCCCGGCTGACGGATCAGGATCGAATTATGCGCAACCGTCTGCGGATAATAAACCTGATGATGGCGGTGCGGTCCGCGCTCGCCGGAATCCAACGCCTGAAAGCCGTTTTTATACAGAATGAAATGATTCTCGTCGTAATGTTGGTGATTATCGGCGAATGCACCGCCCTTGAATACGGCAAACGTGTCCGCCGGAGAATTTCCTGACCGGAAGAAGGTCAGCCCGAACGCGGGAAACTGAACCGTTTTTTCCAACTGCACGTTCGATGGCCCCGGTTCCGCCGGATCAAACTGAAACAGAATGAACGGCAGGAACGGATAATGCCGCAGATTCAGAAACGAGCGCTGCCGCTCCGGAAGCGATGCAATCACCATTGCTGCCTCCGCCGCGCTGCGGGGATTCGTTTTCCGGTAAAGGTCGATCATGGAAGCCATGTGCAGATAAAGCTGTCCGTTCGCAAGCCGGTTCGTGCGGTGGAACTCATCCCCCAGCCCGTAGCAGAGGTAACCGGACGGTGCAGTCGGGATCGTCTGATACAGAAACGCGGCGGCGAACCGCTCCATCTGCGGCCAGAATGCAGAAGCGTCGATTCCCGCCGCACTGCGGAGCGTGCGGATGAAATTGAAACTGGCATGAGGATAAAACCCGAAGCTGTACCCGGTCGCAGTCGTTCCGAGCAAACCCGATCCGGCGGAAATCCGTTCCCGGTATTCCATCGTCCGGCAGTTGATGCGGTATCCTTTTTCCAGCAGTCTCTCCGCCAGCGCATCGTCCACTCCGTCCCGGAACCCGGCGAGTCCGGCGTACCAGAGCAGTCCGGGTTCGCCGTAATTTCCCGCATGCGGAGCTCCGCGGCAGACCTGATAGCCGGGATTCTGAACATGCTCCACATGCTTCATCACAGGGAGAATAAACGCGCGGCGCTCCTCCGGCGACAACTCCCCGTGGAGCCAGTCGTAAGCGATCAATGCGGAAAGCCGCTGCGTGTGCCACCACTCCGGCATGATCCGGTAGCGGTCGCTCCAGCGGATGAACTCCACGGTCAGATTCAAATATGCTTTCGCTTTCCGCAAATAAACCGCTTCTCCTGTCGCGAGGTAAAGAATCGCGGCTTTCAGCGCGGAAAAACCGCCCGGATCACGGATCAGCGCGGCGGCATCGTTCTGCATCAGCCCCGGAACCGGTTTCCGGAAAACCAGACGTCCGTTTTCGATACCCGCGTATTCCTCTTTCAGTTCCAAGACCGGATTCAGAGACAGAGCGTCCACTTCCCGGCGGTAACAGTCAAGCTCTTTTTTCCAACGGCTCACGGCAAGGCGGCGGAACTCCGGCAGAGCGGACCCCGTCAGAAACATCCGCGGATGCTCCGTCCGGATCCGCGACTTCAGCTCTCTGAATTCCGGTTCCGCGCACGCTCCCGCCATACCGGCGGCGAACAGAAGAATCAGGCACAGCCGTTTCATAACGCAGTCCCTCTCGTCGCATCGAACCCGGCGCCAAGCGCGTTGACGGTCCGCCCGGTCAGCGTTCCGGTATTATTGAAAATATTCATCGACGGGTCCGCCGGCTGGGCAAGCAAAGAACTGACAGCGGTTCCGGTCACATGACCGTCACCGTACAGCACATTGCTTCTCGCGGCGTTATCCGGCCAGATATTCGCACTCATTTCCGTTATTTTCCGGCGATCCCCGCTCCCGTGACGGAAGCCGATGAACTGCAAATAATTGAACCCGATCGCATTCCATCTGCCGTTGTCCGCCATGGAAAGCACAAGCGACGGACGGCGCAGAGCGGCAAGTTTCAGAAAATAACCGTACGTCCGCGCCAGATGCAGATACAGATTGACACCGTAATGGTTCGCATTTTGAAAGCCGGCGGTCTCGTCCGCCGCAGACGTTTTGAACGGACGCGTCTCCGACGGGCACACGAATGTGCCTTTTGTGACATTTTTACCGTAGAACTTCACCCCGTATGCCGGACAGGACGGCTTTGTCAGCTTCCCTCCGGAAATATCCGTATTCCGGTAGCCGGAAAGATATTGCACGAAGATCGTATTGTCGTAACTCCCCGGTACCAGATAATCCTCGTTTTCCGCGGAATAAAGCGCACACGCCGATCCGATCGTTTTCAGATTATTGGTACAGGAAATCTGATACGCCATCCCTTTCGCTTTCCCCAATGCGGGCAGCAGGATTGATACAAGAATTGCAATAACCGCAATTACGACAAGCAATTCTATAAGAGAAAATTTCATGCCGCTCTGTTTTCCGAACCGTCCAACCGTCATAGCTCCGTCTCCTTTTTGATTGTTTACTGTTATAAATCAAGAAAAGCCATCAGCTTCTTCTGAACATTCGGAGAACGGACCTCCACTGCGGAGCGGGCGAAACCGATCGCCGACAGTACATACCGCTCCAGCTCGTCAAGCCCCGTCCCGTCCGGCTGCAGCGCTCCGAACTGAGCAAAAAAGCGCAGACGCATCGTCTGTTCCGATGCATTGTTGGTCAGCAGATGTCCGCATGCCTGCAAATAAACCGCATCGCTCTCACCGCCCGCCGTCAGGGAATCCACGGCGGCGTATTTCAGGACCGGGAGCCCCATTCCCCACGATGCAACCACATTCTGCGCATCCGGGGAAAGAAACGCGGATGCCACGTCGAGCGCTTCCCTCACCTGACGGCAGCTGTTGGAAAGCAGCAGGAAGTCTCCGGACATCAGAGAATAACGACGCAATCCGTTCCATGGAAGCGGAAACAGAAAAAGCATCCCCGGAAAACTGCCGTTCTGCCGTACTCCGGCAGAAAACACGCACGGGGTATCATCGTGAAAAGCACAGAAACACCACAATTTCCGGAATTTGGAAAAAACGTCCCGCACCGCATCGGCGGGGAGACTCGCCAGCCGACCGGAACCGTTGCCGCAGGAAAACAGCTGACACAGCAGAACAAATCCGGCGGTTCTCAAATCCCAGAGAGCGCCGCCATGTTTCCGCGCCTCCGCCCCGATCGCCGACAGCGAATCATAATCCAGCGAAGAGGGCTCCGGAAGCGGAATATTCCACGCCGCCGCGCAGGAATTCAGATTCAGCACCATCGGAGAAAACAGAACCGGAAGCGCATAGGTATGCCTGCCGATCCGGTGCGTCTCAAACGGCTCCTGAAAATAATCCGGGGCGGACAGGAACCGTTCGACCAGTTCCGCCGGATACGGCATCACGGAATCGGTATACGCTCCGGCAAACGTCGCTCTGGAGCAGATCAGATCGCATTCCGGAGCCGTTGCCGGATCGTGTTCAAACCGGATCCGGAGCGACGGGAAGCGGCTTTGCACGCACCGTCCCAGTTACCGGAAAAATCCGCTGTTATGAGGAATCGGCCAGTGAATGCGCAGATCCCGTTCCTGTTTCTGTCCGACAAACGTTCCCACATACGGAACCTTGTAAATCAGCGATTTTGCCGCGAGCACCTCCAGCGCTTTCCGCACGGTCATCCCGGTGGTGGCGAACCGTTTTGCCAAATCCGCTTCGGAAGGAAACCGGACCGTATGGATCCCGTCCCCGATCTCCTGATCTATAGTACTCTAAAAATTACTATAGTCTTGTTTTTTCAAAATGCAAGACGGGAAAAACAAAAAAATGATAAATTTCCGGCAGATTCCGGAGCGCTGCGCCCGGAATCTGCCGGAATCATACACGGAAAACCGGGACTTTTAATTCTGCCTGACGTTCTTCTTCAACGCGTTGAGCAGAACGGTTTTACGGGGATTGCTTTTGGAGGGTTTCGCCCAGTCCTCATGCTCAATGCTCCACGGCGGCCACTCGCGGAACGCATGATACGCCCAGTCCCAGCCGTACTCCTCAAACAGTTCGATGCAGTCTTTCAGGTATTGGTCCGCACCTTTGGCGGTGTTGACCGCACTGAACTCGCCGATAAAGATCGGAACCCGGTATTTGCGCTGGAACTCAATAATCTCTTTCATGGCGACCCGCAGCTGCTCTTTATCCCAGTAAATCCCGTCGATCTCGCCGGGATACCCCCATTTGAGTTTGCCGAGAACTCCCTGATGGGAATAAGAATGCGGAGAATAGTAATGCGGCGTATAGATGATGTTCGTCCCCTCAACCGGAGTGAGTTTCATTTCCCAGGCTACGATGATCGGAGTATCGGGATCAATCCTGCGGATGACGTTCACAAGACGCTGCGCCATCTGCTTCCACGGGCTTTTATCGGTCCGTGTGAATCCGAACTGTTCCGTCACCGGTTCGTTCAGCAGATCATAACCGTAAATCTGAGGATTGCCTTTGTAATGGTTTGCAAGACGCCGCCATGCTTCATCCAGCGTATCAAGGCTGGTTTCTTTCGTCAGAATATTGCTGGCGACTTTCGACATCGTTGTACCGGGTCCGGTGTGCAGGTCAATGGCAATCCGGATCCCCGCGCGTTTCGCCAAAGGCAGAATCGAATCGAGACGCGCGATCTCCCGGTCGAGTCCCCGCAAATATTCTTCCGGCGTAAACGGCTTGCCTTTCCCGGCGTATTTCCGCGGATTCATCTGAAACCGCAGCAGATTGACATTCCAGCTTTTAAGCGTCTCAAACGCGGCGGGAGAGAGATCGTGTCCGCTCATGAAACCGCGGTATTTCGTCCCTTTCCCGGGACCGCGCGGAATGGAGGCGGCTTCCCGGTTCTCACGCCGGACGGCCTTCACCTCGCTGTCGGGGACCTCTTTCACCGACCAGATGCGGATATTGGCTACCTCGAACGTGCCGGACGCCTCCTGAATTCCGACCATGAAACCGATCCGTTCCGTATCCGGCGGAAGCAGAAAGTACTTGCGGATTTTCCGCCACTCATAGGTCCCGACCGGAGTCATCGGCTCCGGATGCGATGCCCGTTTTCCGTTGGTATTGAACAACATGAATTTCGGGCCGAAATACGGCTTGGCGCCGCGGACAAGGCCCCTGCCCCGGACATCCGCCTCAAACGCAATCATTCCGCGGATCGTTCCGGGATCCATCGGCCTTGAAATGGTCGCATTGCCGTTTTTCGCCTGAAACCGGACCGCATTCCCGCCATCGGGTCCCTGTTTTTCAAGCAGGGACACCCTGCCTGCCGCTTTCCAGCCTGCCAATGCCTCCTTTGAGTCAAACTTTTCTTCAAAGAGAAGACGGTCGTTCACATACGCCGCCTGAACGGAGCATGCCAAAAACGCTCCGCCCAGGATACCAAGAATTGCTGCAAGTTTACGCATTTTTCTTTCCTTTCCGCTTGTTATTCCACGAAAGCGCGGCTTCTCAGCTCCGCACCGTCCGCGACATAATCATAGTAAAGTTTCACATCCCGCCCTTTCCAATGAGTCCGGGAAGCGACATGACCATCCAGAAACAGAATATTGGCGGCGTTGTTGTGATTCGGTCCGATGGAGAACGACGTGCTCAGATGCCAGCGTCCATTGTCATTCGCCACACCGATCTGAGACTCTTTGTACTTTCCCTCTGTACTGAGGTAGCCATGATAATCCGTATCCGCGATCGCGTAGGTGCTGGAACTCTGTTTATAGGCGGCGCCCTTCAGCAACGCTCCGGTGGAAATGGGGTTGAACAGATTCTGAACCATGGCATAAGTTCTGCGGTAAGTCTTTTCCGTCTTATCTTCGGGACAGCGGAAGATTTTCCAGGAATTGGAATTTTTTACCCAGCCGTCGCTGTAAGCGCCGTTCAGATACAAGTGCCCGTACACGAAATCCCAGTAGTACATGTGCTTAATACCGGCAAACCGCGGCGCGATGTAATCGTCATAATCATTCCGGTACATGATCATGGCATTTCCGATCTGCTTCAAACCGCTGCCGCATCCGGCTTTCTGTCCCGCCATCCGCGCCTTGTTCAGTGCCGGCAGAAGCAGGCCGGCAAGGATGGCGATCACGGCAATTACCACGAGGAGCTCCAGAAGGGTGAACCCCGCCCGACGAATTTGATGTGTTTTCATTGCATTCTCCCGTTTTCTTTGTTCTCTGAACCAATTTCAAAAAGATTGGCTTTTTCTGTTAATAACTCGTTTTCCCGTGCGTCAAGCCCATCTTGACACATCCCACACGACTTTTTCCCAAAAAATCTGCCTATGTCACCAGACGGGAGAACTTCCTGAGCCGGAGTTCTCCTACAAATTCTGGTGAAGAGGCAAAAAATCAAGTTTTTGTGCGCACCTCTCCTTTCCATTACCAGGGGAATTACTAATTTTCAATTTTCAACCGAAGGAGGTAATTTCAAACATTTTCTTCAGATCACCGATTCTGCCTGAAATACTTCAGAAGCGTTTTCTTTGCAGGCGTATCCTGATCGGCTTTCCGGATCCTGTATGGTGCCGCGCGTTCATATTCCACCGACCATGGCGCCCATTCGCGAAATGCATGATAGGTCCAGTCCCAACCGTATTCCTCAAAAAGTTCAATGCAGTCCTGAATGTAGCGATCGCGTCCTTCCGCCCAGGCAATGCAGGAGAATTCGCCGATGTAGATCCGGGCATTGTATTTCTGCTGGAAGTCAATGAACGGTTTCAGACAGACCCGTAGCTGTTCTTTGTCCCAGTAGACACCATTGATATAACCGGGATACTTCCAAGCGACTCCCTGCTCGGCCACGCCCTGATGGGTCAGCGTATGCGGCTGGTAAATATGAGGAGAGTAAGCCATGTTCTCACCCGGGAAAAAGCGGGTGGCAAAAGGGTTGATGACAAGTGTCTCCGGATCCACCGTTCGAATCGCCTTTACCAGTTCTCCGGCAACACGGCTCCAATCGTCGGCATTGATTCCGGCCGGTTCATTGAGCAGATCATATCCGTAGACATTGGGATTCTTCCGGTAGTGACTGGCAACCTTCTTCCAAGCCTTTTCCAGTGCACCGAAGTCGGAACTGTTTTTTAGATTTACACTGGCATAATTTGTCTGCTTTGCGCCGGGAATCTTTGCAAATGCGATTACGACCTTGATTCCGTTTCTTTTCAGATGGGGCATCAGAGAATCTAGACGCGCAATCCGGGAATCTACCCAGCGCGAATACTCTGCTTCTGTTTTGACCGATTCTCTTCCGGAGAACGCAAAACGGATCAGATTGGCGCCCCATTTGCCGAGATCCTCAATATCCTTTACGGTCAAACGGTTGGAATTAACCTGAAATCCCCGGAACCGGGTTATCGAACCGGAGTAATTGTTCCGGGAATCCGCCTTGAAAATATCGCGTCCGCGACGGATGGCGGCAGCCTCTCTGTTCTTCGGTGGAACGACTGCTTTATCCGGAATCTCGCGGCCTCGACTGATCCTGACCCAGTCCACATAAAATTCTCCGCGTCCCCTATGATTGTTGACGTGGATCGCGATTTCCGTTACATCGTCCGGCTGGAATTTCTCCACATAGTAATAGTGTGTCCAGTTCGGCGTGCCCAACTGGATCTCTGCACCTTTCCAGCGGGTCCGGTTTTTCAACGAGCGGGTTTTGTAGCAGAGTGTGATTGCGGGACCGAAATAATGCCGTTCGCCTTTCTTTAGATCTTCTCCACGGTATTTGGCCTCCAGGACATAGTATCCGCCCGCGGAAAACATCGCGGGATCCAGTTGGATCCGGTAAAGATTATTGTATTTCTCTTCCGGGTCCCGGATCCAGACTGCGCCATCGCCCGATTCCCCTCCGCGGGGAAGATGAACTTTCGCGCGGGAAAGCTGGACGGGATCCATCTCCCGCTCCGTAAATTTATTTTCATACAAAGTGTGCCCCGTTTGAATCGCGCCCATTGCGCTCCATGCGGTAAACAGGACAAAAGCAAAAACGGTCTTTCTCATCATCGAACCTCCTGATCAATTATCTTTTTGGGGGAACCAATTTCAAAAAGATTGGCTTTTTCTGTTAATAACTCGTTTTCCCGTGCGTCAAGCCCGTCTTGACACATCCCACACGACTTTTCCCCAAAAAACCGCAAAAAATCAAGTTTTTGTGCGCACCCCTTTCCCGTTACCACGGGAATTACTTCCTCCGAATTAAATACTTTTAAAATTAACTCCTCTGTGTTAATTATAAACGAAAACCAAAAAGAAAACAAGAGGGGGAAACTGCAAAAAACTATAAGAAAAATAAGATTTAATATAAGAAATCTGTCTTTTACGGCATTTTCTGCCGTTTCCGCCAATCAGAGGGCGAAAGACCTGTCAGCTCCCGGAAACTTTTCGTGAAGAAACTTGCACTGCGGAATCCGGTCTCCTGCGCGATCTGCTTAATCGGCTCATCCGTGGAACACAACAGCTTCCGGGCACGCTCCATGCGGATCTCCTGCAAATATTCTTTCGGACTCTTCCGGAACCGTTCCTGAAACAGACGGCAGAGCGTCACCGTGGAAATATTCAGCGACCCGGCAACAGCGGAAATCCGGACCGACTGTGCAATATTGTTGCGCAGCAGATCCATCGCCCGGTTCAAAAGCAGTTCCTGCGCACTCTGCGGATGCGGATCATGAAACAGCATCAGCAACTGAAGCGCAAGACCGGAAAGCTCCGGGATATTGGCGCGGTCTTTCGTTTGAAGCAGATTCTCGATCCGGCGGCTCAGTTCCAGCAGAGATTCAAAATCCGACGGAATCAGCTTCATTTTTGCAGCAATCCCTGTTGCAATCAGCAGCCCCGGCAGCTGAGTCCCCGTAAACAGAATGGAAAGTTTGCGGCAGACCGGCGGCGGATGACACAGAATCTCCGAATCCTCACCGGGATGGATCACACCGACCGTTCCTTTTTCCACCCGGATCGACTGATCGCGTCCGCGGATCACGAGCTCACCTTCCAACGGAATCTCCAGAGCGAACAAATGGTAATTTCCATGCCGTATGACCGTTGTTCCGCGGATCCGCGAATGCATCACCACCAACGGAAAAAGCGGCAGGGAAAGCGCTTCCGCCTCCGGAAGCAGCCATGTATCCCGGATCGTATAGACATCCGTCTGAACGAAAGAATCATGCGACAGATAATGCCGGTGCGACCGCTTCATTTACGCATAAAAGTCAAAATCGACCGCTTTCAGAAACGCGCGGGCGATGATGGAGTGTCCGGGTGCGGCGGCGGGATGAACACGGTCCCACGAAAGATACGAGGAATGGCAATGTTCCAAAGCCTTGTCGAATGCCGCCTGCGTATCCACAAAGATCAACCCGTATTCCTGTGCGAGCCTGCGGCAGACCTCTCCGTAGCGGTCCACCATCGCGCGCATGGCGTCCTGCCGCATCGGCTCCATGTAATACGGTGTCATAAGAACGATATTCGGAATCACCGGTTTGGAAAGCTCGATGAGCTTGCGCAGATTCGCTTCATATTCGTCGATCAGAACGAGACGCTCTTTCATATACGGAACGTCGAACTGGCGCCAGACGTCGTTGACGCCGATCATAATGGAAAGCCAGTCGGGTTTCAGATCCAGGGTATCGGTCTGCCAGCGGGCAAGAAGCGAACGGGTGTTGTCGCCGCTGCATCCCATATTGACAACGCGGATCATGCGTTCCGGATAAACCGCGGTAAGAAGTCCGTTGACGATATTCGGGTAGCCTCCGCCGAGCGGATTGTGAAGCCCCTCCGCAACGGGACGGTTTCTGCCTGCATCGGTTACGGAATCGCCTTGAAAGAGAAGTTTGGAACCGGCCTGGATTTTCATGTTGCTTCCTTAATAAAATGATCTGCGGAAGACTCAGTCCTCGTATTTCAGGATGATCTCGCCTTCCTTGCAGAGATTGTATTTTTCGCGGGCGACTTTTTCCGCCGCCGCGGGTTTGTGTTCCAGATCATGAACTTCGCGGTTGAGAATCACGCTTTCGTTGATCTTCATCTGCAATTCCCGGTTGAGTTCGGCAAGATCGTTCCGCAGGTTGTTGTAACGGTTGTAGGCTGGCCATACAAGCGTCAGGGAGAAGCCGAAAATCAGCAGAAGCAGCATGAACAGAAGAACGGAAACCGCCTTCTGAATTTTCGTTGCCATAATCCGCCTCCTTTCATCGGGTATGATGTCAGTTAATATACCCGGATTCGGCGGAAATTCAATCCCGTTCCGCAATTTTTCCGGGAAGAGAGCCCCGCACGGTTGAAAACCGCGGAAAATGTGATATTTTTATCCGGTCAAAAAATCAACGGAAAAAGCGAACCTTGGCCGCGGAAAAGTGTCTAACGATCGTTGGAGGCTGTCTGATCATGAACGAGAAACTGAACAAAGCTGTGGATAACTTTCTGTTTCCGAAACTGAACCGCAAATTCGCGGTGCGGCTGATCGTTGTCGTGCTGTTCTGTTTTCTGTTCTTTAAATTCGTCTGCAAACCGGTCTGGCTGAACGGCGGAAGCATGGAGCCGAACTATCACACCGGAACCCTGAACTTCTGCTGGACGCCGACCTACTGGTTCCGTCAGCCGCGACAGGGCGATGTGGTGGCGCTCCGGTATGAAGGCGATAAAGTCATGCTGCTCAAACGGATCGTCGCCGGAGAAGGCGACCTCGTGGAATTCCGCAGCGGCACGCTGTATGTCAACGGCGAACCGGTCGCGGAACCGTATGTGAAATTCAACAAAGGGATGTGGAACCTGCCCCCGCGCAAAGTTTCGCCGGGATACGTCTATGTGGTCGGCGACAATCGTGGAATGCCCATGGAACAGCACAAGTTCGGGCAGATCCGCAAATCCCGGATTCAGGGGACTCTGCTGTTATGAAAAGGAAACTTCTGCTGACCGGCTCCGCCGTCCTGCTTCTTGCGGCGCTCGCCGCCGGAGCGTACTTTCTCTTCTTCGCGGAAAAGGAGGATGCAAGAATCCGGCGCGGATTCAACGAGCTCTCGGAGACTGTCCGCAAAAACGGAAACGAGGGAATGCTCGTTGCGCTCGAAAAGGCAAAAACCGCCTCGAAATTCTTTGACGATTACTGTACGCTCCGGCTCGATCAAATCCCGCAGGGCGTGGGCGTAATGTCGCGGGACAACGTTGCCTCCAACACCGCCCTGCTCCGCAAATACTTCAACACCATGCGGATCTCGTTTTATGACATGGCGGTTCTTGTGGATCCCGGCGGAAAAGAAGCGCAAGTCACGTTCACCGCGGTATTCAAAGGAAGCGGAGCCGGACGTTCTCTGGAAGAACCGCGGGAAATGGACGCGGAACTCGTCAAGAAAAATGGGCGCTGGCTTATCCGGACTCTGGCGTTCCGGGAAGTCATCCGGAAATAATCCGTACCGTTACGGCATTCGGAATTTCGATGGAGGATACAGCGCGTAGCGCTTGAAGATCCGGGAAAAATGAAACTGGTTTTCAAAGTGCAGATAGTCACTTAACTCCTTGAGTTTCCGGGTCGGATCCGAGGCAAGAAGCTGCTGTGCCCGGTGTATCTTGTATTTCAGGAACGCTTTCCGGGGCGGCAGGGCAAACAGTTCGTTCGTCAGCCGGTTCAGACTGCTCCGGCTCATCCCCGCCTCCCGGCAGAGCGCGTCCAGATCGGGCATTTCCGTCAGATTTCGCTCGAAAATGCGGATCAGATGCGCTGTCATCCGCCTGTTCTGAAATCCGGCGCGGAACAATCCCGAAAGATGCTCCGGCGGATAACCGGAAATGCATTTCCAGAAAATCGAGCGGAACAGGGAATTGCAGATATGGAACGTCTCCGGCTGCGGAACTCCTTTCAACTCCCGCCGCAGCAGCTGAACGATCACATTCAGCTGACGGGGATCGGGCAGTTCCGCCGCCTGACACTGCGGCAGGAGCCCTCCGGCAAACAGGTTCTCCAATGGAGCGGATACTCCGGAACCGCACATGCGGAAATGAAACGTGTGATACGGAGCGTCCGTCGAAAACAGATCCTGATGCCGCTGGTGCGCATGGACAATCAGAAATTCCCCCTTTTTCACCTTGACCGGGCGGTCGTCAAGCAGACAGCGGTAGGTCTTCTCCCGCGGGATGATCATCTCATAATCCGGCGACGCGTGAACCCGGTAAAACGCGTTACGGATCGGCTGGACCTGCTGGTAGTTGACATAAAACGGCTGATAACCGCCGTCTCCCGTTTCCGGTCCCCGGTAGCTCGCGCTCTCCTCCATCCGTACAAAGTCCGTGATTCCCGGCATTTCCGCTCCCTGTTTTCCGGAAAAATATATGCGCATTTTTCCGGAATACAAACTCTTTCTGAGAAAAACAGATATTATTTGGTATTTTTATCCATGTTACCGACTCCGTTTGACGGATAAATTATGCAGACAGCCAAAATGGTAATCCAAAAATATATAAGGAGTCTGCAAATGACAAAATCCCCTCTGTTTTTGAAACGCTGCACGGAAAACCCCGTTCTTTCCGCCGACGATATTCCGTATGACGCCTCGCTGATTTTCAATGCGGGCGTAACGAAATATCAGGGCAAATATGTGATGGCGTTCCGCAACGACTACGGAACCGGAGAACAGGACTGGCGGAACTTTCATTCCGGAAACGGCGGCAGCACACGCCTGCAGACTTCAATCGGCGTTGCATTCAGCGATGACGGCATTCACTGGACGCCGGGCCCGGAACCGGTCTTCACGCTGGAAGACGAAGAAATCATCCGGGCATACGATCCGCGTCTGACCGTCATCGACGGACACGTTGTCATGTGTTTTGCCGTCGATACGAGACACGGACTGCGCGGCGGAATCGCAGTGACGGAAGATTTCAGCCGGTTCGAGATTATGTCGCTCTCCGCACCGGACAACCGCAACATGGTGCTGTTTCCGGAAAAACACAACGGCAGATACATGCGTCTGGAGCGTCCGTTTCCGGTCTACAGCCGGGGCGGCGGCGAAAAATTCGACATCTGGTTTTCCGATTCTCCCGACCTTCGTTACTGGGGCGGCACACGGCTGGTCCTCGGCGGCGAACGCGTGCCGTTTGCCAACGCGAAGATCGGCCCGGCGGCTCCTCCTGTCAAAACTCCGCGCGGCTGGCTGACCACATTCCACGCCGTGAGCTTTGTGGAAGAGGAGCTCTATGCCTGGCATCCGGACTGGCACAAGGTCTACACGGCGGGACTGATGCTGCTGGACCTGAACGATCCGTCGAAAGTGATCGGCATGGGCAGAACGCCGCTCATCTTCCCTGAAACCGATTACGAACGCAAGGGATTCCGCGGCAGCGTGATCTTCCCCGGCGGCATGATTCTGGAGGATTCCGGCGAAGTGAAAATCTATTACGGAGCGGCGGACACCGTGGAATGTCTCGCCACCGCCGACGTCGGCGACCTGCTGGCATTCTGTGAGCCGTGCTGAACGCCCCGCCCTGCCCGGCACGCCGCATTTTTGGAAGAAAATCGGAAAGCCGACTTGACTTTTCGGAAAAATGTGGCATATTTCCATTCTGCATATTATAAAACCATTACACATATTGAAGGAGTATCGGAAATGGCACATAAGAAAGGTCAGTCAAGCAGCAGAAACGGCCGCGACAGTAAGCCGAAAATGCTCGGTATCAAAGCGTTCGGCGGTCAGTTCGTCACAGCCGGCAGCATCATCGTCCGCCAGCGCGGCACCCGGATCCGCCCCGGCAAGAACGTCGGATGCGGCAGAGATCATACGCTCTTTGCGCTCACGGACGGAACTGTCCAGTTCGGAAACTTCACGAGAAAAGACGTCTCCGTTGTTCCCGTCGTCGCGGAATAATCGGGACTCCTGATCCGAACAGTCTGAAAAAGCCCGACCCTTTCCGGTCGGGTTTTTTTGTAACCGATCACCATCTCCACCTCCGCGAAAGGATCCGCAATCATGTTTATCGACAAAGCTGTTATTACGATCAAAGCCGGCAACGGCGGCAACGGATGCTGCAGTTTCCGGCGGGAAGCCTATATCCCGAAAGGCGGACCGAACGGCGGTGACGGTGCTCCCGGCGGCGATGTGATCTTCGTCGGCGATCCCGGCCAGCTCACTCTCCTCGATTTTATTTACAATACCAGGTTCGCCGCTCAGGACGGAGGACACGGCAAAGGCAAGGACATGCACGGACGCCGCGGAAAAGACCTGCGGATCCGCGTCCCCGTCGGCACGATCGTCCGTCTGGCGGAATCCGGCGACCTGCTCGCGGACATTGACGAACCCGGCAAGGAAATCGTCGTCGCCAAGGGCGGCGCGGGAGGACGCGGAAACGCCCGTTTCGCAACCAGTGTCAATCAGGCTCCGCGCGAACACGAACCCGGACAGAAAGTCGAACCCGTCGATGTGGAACTCGAATTGAAGATCGTTGCCGACATCGGTTTGGTCGGATACCCGAACGCGGGGAAATCGACTCTGCTTTCCGATCTCACCAACGCCAATCCCAAAATCGGCTCTTACCCGTTCACGACCCGGCACCCGGTCGTCGGAATCATGGAATACGAAGACTTCAAAAAACTCACCGTCGCCGATATTCCCGGTCTGGTGGACGGTGCACACCGCAACGTCGGGCTCGGCCACGAGTTCCTGCGCCACATCGAACGCACACGGATGCTGGTCTATGTACTCGACATGGGGGGAACCGATGGACGGAATCCGATCGACGATCTCCACGCGCTTCAGCGGGAACTGGAACTTTACTCCGAAGGACTTTCCAAACGGGCAAAACTCATCATCGCCAATAAAATGGATATGGAAGAGAGCGAAAAGAACCTCGAAGCTCTGTTGAAGGATCTCAACAAAACAATCCCCGTCTTCCCCATGAGCGCCGTCCTTGATCCCGACTTCAACGAAATCAAGGATGTCATGCGCGATCTCCTCGCCAAATGTCCGGACACTCCGGCCGTCGCGGTCGAATAACGGAGACGAAGCATGAAGATAACGGATGCGACGGTTCTGATCACGGGCGCGGCAAAACGGGTCGGTGCGGAAATCGCGCGGGCCTTTGCCGCCGCCGGAGCGAAAGTGATCGTCCACTGCAATACCTCACGCACGGAAGCGGAACAGCTGACGGAGGAACTCGGCGGAGAAGCGGCGGGACATACCGTCGTCTGCTGCGACCTCTCGAATCCGGAAAACATCCCGGCGCTGTTCAGCGAACTCCCGCGCGATCTCTCGATCCTTGTCAACAACGCCTCGGTTTTCAACCGTCAGGATATGGAACACGAAACGCTCTCCTGCGCCAAAGAACAGTTCGATCTGAACTTCTGGAGTCCGGTGGAAATGATCCGTCACTTCTACCGCCACTCCACCCCCTCCGAACTGGCTGTGGTCAATCTGCTGGATCAGGCGATCATCAAGACGGCACACGATTCGTTCAGCTACTCTCTCTCCAAAAAAGCGCTTGCGGAAGCGACACGCACCGCGGCGCTCCATTATGCCCCCCGGATGCGCGTCAACGGCCTTGCTCCGGGTCCGGTGTTCCCTCCGCACGGTCTGGAACACCTGCGCATGGAAAAGACGCTCAAAACTCTTCCGCTCGGCCGTCCGGTGAATCCGCACGATCTTGCGGACGCCTGCGTCATGCTTGCCGCCAACTCCTCGATCACCGGAGCGACCCTGTTTGTCGACTGCGGTCAAAGTCTGCTTTGACCGCAAAATCGGAATCAGCTCTTAATCTCCGTTTCAGCCCCGGTCACGGCAGAAGATTCAAATTGGAATCGTAACCGGCTTTGAACGGACGGATTGTATTCTTTTTCAGTTGAAACCAGCTCATTGCGGAAACATGTCCATCGGCAAATGCGGAATTGGCGCGGTTGCTGTGCTGCATATAAATCGCCCCCTGCTGGGCGGCATCCACCGTCTCCTCCGGGAAAAAACCGTGAAAACCGCGCCCGCTCTTCGTTGCGGTATCCGCCGCCATGACCGTTTTGGACGGAGCTGAAATTCTGTGTACCGGATAGAAGATCCCGCCGTCATTCCTGAGCCGGAAAGCATCATATTCCCGCCGTCCGGTCCAACTCACATAGAGAAAACCGTACACATCGTTCCATCCCCAGGAAGAAACGGGAGGACGGTTTTCCGGATTGGACGGGCATTGCAGCAGTTTCGGAGAAAGATAGACCGTCCGGTCCAGTGGCGGATCCACAGGAACATATTTGCCGAGCACCACTGAATACGGAACCCATGTGCTCCCGAAAATGAGATGGCTCACCATACAGTCTCCATAATCGGACGCATAATTCATCTGTGCTTTCATGACCTGACCGAGATTGTTGATGCAGGTGATGGACTGAGCTTTGGATTTCGCGGCATTCAGCGCCGGAAGCAGCATCCCCGCAAGGATGGCGATCACGGCAATTACCACGAGCAGCTCCACAAGCGAAAACCGGGATTCAGAGTGTTTTTTCATAGCAGTTCTCCTTTTTTATCTTGCTATTTCAACGGTTGTGTCAACGTTCCGGTCAAACGGTACCCGTACATCGCCTCCCCGACCCGGCGCATCGCACCGGTCAGCTCTTCATACGGCGTATCCGTGCAGTCCACAAGCCCGAACTGGTAGTTTTCTCCATCGAAGCGCCCGGTTACGGGCTGATCACACCAGGTGAACCAATGAGCGCCGACCAGATTCGGATGAACCAGCACACCCTGCCAGTAATGCAGAAAACCATCGGCTCGGTCCTGCTGGGTCATGCCGCAAGTCCGCAGTGAATCATTGAACATCCCCCGATCTCTGACATTCAGGGCAAATTCCCCGATCAGCAGAGGCACATCCGGCAAATCCGCAAGCATATACTGCGCCACGGTATTGGAATAGTTGTTAAAACTGACCACATCGCAGTAACGGGCGGCGATCCGGAAAAGCTCCGGCTCATCGGGATGACAGTTTCCATTGAACCGCACTCCGAGGTAAAGCTGATCCGGCGCATATTTCTTTACGGTTTTCCGGCAGACTCTGAAATACTCCTCTGCGGCATGATTCTCAAACGCCCGGTAATCTCTTCCGGCGCGTTTCCGGTCCGGAGCCGCGGCATTTCTGCGGAAATCCTCCCAGGAACGGAATGCGGTTCCCCACACGTCATTCAAACGCTCCGCTGTTTTATATTTCGTTTTCAGGAACGTTTCCATCGCTTTTTTCGCCGGCGTCTCCGGAGCGGAAACCGCAACCGCCTGTGCAAATGCCGTATGCCGCTCAAAATGCAGTTCGTTGTTGACAAAATATCCGATACACCACGGATCGTTGATGCTCCATTTGAATTTTTCCGAGTTCAGATTCTCCGCCAGAGCGTTTTCAAACGCGGGATCAAACGGATCATAGAGCCCGCCGAATTTCGGCGCTTTTCCGTTATCAAAAAGAACGACCGTATAAGGTGTTTTCCTCTGTTTGCACAAGCCCGGATCAGACCAGCCGCCAATGGTATTCAACCCCCAGTTCTCCAACCGCCTGTGCGTCCGTTCATAAACCGCGGGAAACAGTTTGCCGCGATACTTTTTCAGCAGATTGGCACGGACAAAATCCATGCGCTCCCCCTTCTTCACCGGAGTCCGGTACCATTCGGGAGCTTTGACCGCAAAGTCATCGAAAAACTGTACCGCATTGATGCCGTTGGAAAGAAACAGACAGCCCTCCGGATCCACCAGCCACCATTTGCCCCGGTATTTCGCCGTCCGGAAAAATCCGCTTTTTTCCAGTCGCGGCCCGGCAGCCCATCCGCCGAACCGGTTCCAGGAAGCGATGCGCTTTGAGTCTGCAAGCTGCCGTCCCTCCTCTTCCAGACGTGCGATCAACTGAGAAACCGAACGGACTTTGCCGTTCCATTCATCATGAATATACTGTCCGAACTCATCGACAAACGGGAAAAAACGCTCCGGCAGATTCTTCCGGTACGGAATTGCCGGACGGATATTGCCGATTCTCAGATGCACCGTTCCACTCCCGGTATTCCTGTGCGGATACTGCGTATAAACTGAAAGACGCGTAATACGGTCCGCAAACAGATTCGGAGCTTTGTCGAGTCCGTCCGGAGCCCCTTTCAGCGGAACGGAAAAAGTGATACGGCAACCCGGTTCCGCATGGGGAAGAAAGAGAACCGCGGTCCGCTTCTCCCGCGGATTAAGCGCGATCGTGCTGTATACGGAACGAACGTCGCGTACTCCGTCCGGTCCTGCGGAGTGGATCCTCAAGTGACAGTCGACCTGTTCCGTTCCGCTGAGATTTTCCACATCGACATTGAGCGCCCGGTACGCGGAAAGATCCCAGAATCCGTTCCGCGGATGAAAAGAGATTCCCGGAAAGCCGTCGCCGGAAATCTTCAACACAAAAGCCGCTCCCCCGGAATCCCGTTCCCGCTGAATCTCCGCCCGGCCATGCAGGACACTGATCTCCGCCTGTTCCACCCGAAACGCTCTGTCCGTCCCGCGGCGGATCACCTTCATCTCTTTCAGCAGCAGTGTTCCGCTGTACTCCTCCGCTCCGGCGGGATCAAGCCAGATGCGGACCACTTTCAACGGGAAATCCGCTCTTTTGTTGGCTTTTGCTCCGCCGCCCCAGCAATCCGCGTAATCCTGCGACGGCGTCAACCGGAATTCCTGCCACCCTTTCCGGTCAAGAGTCCGCAATTTTGACCTTGCCGTGTAACTGTAAAGCAGCGTTTCACTGTCACGGTCCAGGCATTCAAAATAGATCCGGTGCCCGGAAGCACTGCTGTGTGCGAAAAGAGAAAGCTGTTCATGCTCCGAGCCCAGAACAAGCGGTTTTCTCAAATTGAGCATCAGAGCTCTGACACCTTTTCCGCCTTTCCGGAACCGGAACGACAGCTTCAGCACCGCCCCGGAAGCATCATCGGGATCCGTTCCATTTTCCAGTCTGCAAACCTCCGCATCTTTCCCGGAAAGATACCAGAAAGCCGCACGGTCCGTCCCGTCCGCCCACACAGAACTGAGGAAACAAAGCCCCAGCATTGTCATCATTTTCTTCATTTCAACACATTCCTCCTTTTTCATCAATCGTATGATATAATCTGTCATAAAAATCACCATTCCTCCCGGTACCCCTTATCCGCACGGTGTTCAAATTCCCGGAACGACTCCGGCATCCCCTCTTCCAGCGGTTTCTGGGATTCCAGAGTCACGCTCTGCTCCTGCCAGTAAATAATATCAGGAACATTGCATTGGCACCCGCAGCTTGCCGCAACATGAAGATACGGACGGATCATCCGCGGAACTTCCGGGAAGACGGACGGTTTGCCGTTCAAACGCTCCAGCATCAGTTCGACATACGCCTCCGCAAGCTCCCGGACAGGAAGCACAACCGTCGTCAACGGCGGATTCAGGCATTGCGAAAAACCGGTTCCATCGTACCCTGTCACCGCAATATCATCGGGAACACGGTAGCCGTGACGGGACAGATACAGAATCAGGCGCCCGGCAAAAAAATCATTGGCGCAGACTATCGCAGTAATCCCCTCCTGCTTAATCAGAACATCCAATTCCCTGCGGAAATCCCGGTTGTGCGTCAATTCAAGACACCATTCCGGACGGCAGCCGGTTCCCGCCTCCTGCAGCGCGGCTTCCCAGCCGGAACGCTTCATCGGTTTGTCGGACCCGGTCAGATAAGCGATCTTCCGGTGTCCGTGCGAGATGAGATGCTCCGCCGCCAGACGGGTCCCGTACGCTAGATCGAATCCGAGATCGCCGAGCGGAACATTGTCATACCCCGCAACGATCGGAATATCGTAATCCTCCGTTGCGGGCAGGACATGGGAGTTTGCAAAAATAATACCGTCCACGTTGCGGCTCAGCAGATCCCGCCGGATGCGCTCCCGGTTGCTTTCATCATCCAGCAATGTTGCAAGAAATGTCTGATAACCGTTTGCATAAAGAGTCTCGGAAATATAGCGCCGCAGATCGCCCGGCGTCTCATGAGTCCAGTTCGGCATGACAAGCCCGATGATTCTGGACGCCTCGCCTTTCAGCTGACGCGCGGCGGCATTCGACATATAGCCCAATTCGCGCGCGGTTTTCAGAATCAGGTTCCGCCGGGCTTCCGAAACGCCGATATGCCCCTCCCGGTTGTTCAGCACAACCGAAACGACGGACGCATCCACTCCCACGATCCGGGCAATGTCTTTCTGTGTAACCACGCTTCTTTCTCCACCATTCATCAATCGTATGATATATTATAAACCATACGAACGGATTTGTCAATAGCGGAAAGAAAAATTTTCCTGTTTATCTCACTGCGGACGGCGAAATTCACAGGGAACGGCAGTCTGGCAGAGTCCGCAGCCGAGCGCAAGATCCAGCCAACCGTAACGCTCCCCGCGTCCGGGATTGACGTGATTGACGACATAAGCGCCGCAGCGCGGTTTGTCCCGCTCCGCATTCGTCTTTCCGATCGCATGTGCGGGACAGCGTTTTGCGCACGCGCCGCAGCGCGTACACCAGGCGAACGGATCGTCGCCGTAGGAACGCGGCGTCGGCGGAAGCTCCAGATCGGTCACCACCGAACCGATGCGCATGGCGATTCCGCGTTCCGTGATCAAGCCGGCGGAAAGCCCGAACGTGCCGAGTCCGGCGACAAAAGCCGCGTGGCGCTCGGACCAGTGCGACGTAAAGTTCATTTTCACGATGTCGAATCCCTGCCGCACCTGCTCCAGATGCGGCGCGACGGCACGGTAACCGGCTTGTTCCAGAAGACGGCAGAACTGACGGCGCATATTGTCGTTGGCGAGTTCTCCGAACGAGCGCATCGCCGCCCACGGAACCGCCGGCCGGACCTTCTCTTCCGCATTCGCGGCACGGATTGAACGCTTCACCGGAAGAATCCAGACGATCACGCTTTTGGCGACGGCACCGGGATCGACCTGTTCCAACGCTTCCTGCGGAGTCCAGTGAAATTCGCCGATCACGCTTTTAAACCGTTCAAACCATGCGTCCGAAGCGGATGCCACGCCGGAAAACGGCTCCTCAAAAAAACATTCCGCTCCCGTCACCCGGTACAACCGGTTCAGCAGGGAACCGATCTTCTCACAGTCCATCTGTTCGCTCATACGTTCTCCTTTTTTTGCTTCTCCGGTAACTGTAACAGAGAAACCGCCACTTTTCAAGCGGCAGACCGTAAATTCCGTAAGCGTTCCGGCAGCGATAAAAAGTCTAAAAATATTTACAAAAAGTCCAGTTGCAGAACGACGCTCCTATGCTATAATATGAAGAATGGAATCTGCAAAAAATTCAGGAGAATAGAGATGAGCATTCTGAAAACCGATCCCTCCCTGGGATTTCACATGGACGGCTTCTGGGTCTGGTGCGGAAGCGTACTGAAACATTCGGACGGATACCACATGTTCGCCTCCCGCTGGTCCAAGAAACACCCGATGTTCGAAGGCTATATCTTCACGTCGGAAATCGTCCGGGCATACTCACCGGACCCGCTCGGGCCGTATCTGTTTCAGGAAACCGTTCTCCCGACCGGGAACCCGGCGGACTGGAACGGGCGCATGGCGCACAACCCAGCAATCCGGAAATACGGCGACCGCTTTCTGCTTTATTATATTGCAAGCTCCTATGAAGAAACAGACCCGTTCACCCTTCCCGATTATTCCGACCTGCAGAACAAAGTCTACCGCAAAATCCGTATCGGGCTTGCAATCGCGGATTCCCCCCTCGGCCCGTGGAGGCACCTCCCCGCTCCCGTGCTGGAACCCGTCCCCGGCTCCTGGGATTCCATGATCGTCACCAATCCCGCGCCCTGCGTTCTGCCCGACGGACGCATCTATCTCTACTACCGCAGCAACACTCCGGACGGCCTGCGGCTCGGTCTGGCTGTCGCGGACCGGCCGGAAGGTCCCTACCGCCGTCTCTCCTCCGAGCCCGTCCTGACCGGGTTCAATGTGGAAGACCCGTTCGCATGGCACGACGGTTCCCGTTTCCATATCTGGGCGAAGGACATGAACGGAAGCATCACCGGAGAGGTCCACGCCGGAGCTCACTTCGTCTCCGATGACGGCGTCAACTGGGAATATCTCGAAAAAGCCTACTCGCGCACCATTCAGGACATGAACGGAAAAACGGTCAACCTCGGCTGCCTCGAACGTCCGCAGCTGACCTTTGACGGCAATGGAAAGCCGGAATATCTCTTTGCCGCGGCAGCCGACGGACCCGGCGGTTTCCGCAATGCGTTCAACACCTGGAATATCGCGATTCCGCTGAACGGATAACTCCAGTCCGCTTCTCCCGGATCACGCCGGGAGAAGCCGTTCAATACTGATCCGGATAAAGTTTTTTCAGCATGTCGCTGACGCTGATCCGGTGATACATATATTCCCGGTGGAAATTGCTGGGTGACATCCCCAGCCGCTTGCGGAACTGCCGGGCGAAATAATTGTTGTCGCTGAAACCGCACCGTACCGCAATATTGGAAATCTGATCGGGAGACATCAGCATCAGCAGAGCCTTTTTCAGACGGAGTTTCAACAGGTATTCTCCCGGCGGGACTCCCGTAATTTCCGTGAAGTGATGACGGAAACTGCTTTGAGACATGTGAACCAGTTCGGCAAGGTCTTTCAGCATGTACTGCCGGGCACAATCTTCCTCCATCACCCGGATCGCATGACCGATCTGAAACGCACTCTGTCCAATCCCCGTATCCTGCGGAGCACAGCGACGGAGCAGGTAGACCAGCATCCGCATGAATTCAAAATACGCGGTTTCCTGCCAGCCGGGCTGCCGAAGCGCTATTTCGTTGCGGATACTTTCGATCATGGAAATCAACTGCGCAAGCACGGGTTCGTCAATGGAAAGCAGAGGAGAACAACGGTCCTCGCCGTCAAACAGAAAATGAAAAAGACGGGAATAGCCCGGCAGTGCCGTAATACCGACCGGACCGGCATTGAGAATCTGCGGCTGGAACAGAATGTTGTAATGACGGAAATTCTCCAGTTTGACGTAGCGGTGAACGGAACCGGACGGCAGCAGATAAACATGCCCTGCATGGATCTGTTCCGAACGCCTGCCGTTTTCATTCCTCGCCTTCCCGCTGCATACGATCACCAGCTCGTAGAAATCCACATGACGGTGCCACTTGTCCGTTGTGGTCTTATAGTCGAACATTTCAATATTCAGCGGAAGCGTCGTATACCGGAATTGATCCCGGCCGTAAAGCTCCTGTACAGGACTGCTTTTTTGCTCCATTCCTCCGGTCCCCTGTTCTTTTTCGGACAGATTGTGCTATAATTAAAACAAATTGTCCGCGCAATTTTTTGTTTTTGTTGTATAATAAAAGATAAAGAATGGAAGTAATGTAACACCTTTCATTGAAAATGTCAAAGGAGTAATGGTTCCGGATGGCGGATTGCTGTTGCAGTCGCCTGAATCGTACGGAAATCCGGGGATTACTTCTGAAAAACAAAAATTACAGGAGGCCGTCATGGAACGTCGGAAAAAAGAATGGTTCAGTTTCAAGCGAATTGCGGGAATCGACCGCCGGATGGGACCGGAAGAAAAGCGGATTTATGCTAATTTATCGGATTTTCTTCCGGAAATGAGAACAAGGAACTTCACCCTCATAGAACTCCTTGTGGTAATTGCGATCATCGCGATCCTTGCAGGCATGCTTCTGCCGGCATTGAACAGCGCACGGCAGAAGGCGCACGGAATCGCCTGTCTCAGCAATCTCAAACAGGGAATGCTGTATGTCCAGCAGTACCGCAATGATTTCGACGATGTAGTCGTGACCAAACACGATGGTTTGGGTTTCTGGTGGGTGAACGCTCTGCAGAATGTCGGCTATATCGACTCGAACTGGCCGAAAGCAATGCACTGTCCGTCGGTAACTCCGACTCCCGACGAAGCCCGCTATCACTTCCGGATGCCCAGCAATATGTACGGCATCAACCAGCTCGCCGTCCGGCGGCTTGAAGGTCAAAATCTCCACGGCTTCAACGGTTCGCCGGGTTACGCTCTGGTCAATGACTGGAACGTTCTGTATATGAAGAAACTCACGAGCCCCTCCAGCTTCGTCTTCCTTGCAGATACGCGGAATAAGAATACACCGACATTGATGGCCAGTTCGATTTCGGCGGCGTTCGACTGGGGCGAAGGGCTGTTCGGCAGGGTTCACGGCGATTATATCAACGTCATCTGGGGAGACGGACACGCCAGTGCCGCCGGCGACGGCGTTCTGCGGGACAAATATCAGACAACGATCTATTACTCTAACGGCAATTTGTGAACGGACTGAACAAAAGGAAAAATTGGATGATAAGGATGAAAAAATTAACAACCTGTCTGCTGATCCTGCTGACGATGACAGCGGTAATGGCGGAAAACCGGCTGCCCGCCAGCCCGGCGATCGACTCTCTCGGGAATCTGAGCTTCGGGAAGCTCGCTCTGCACTGGACCTGGTATGCGCCGAACTGGAGCGGCAACACTCTCCAGCCGGGAAGTTTCATAGCGGACGCCGGATTTCCGAAACGCAGTTCCAGCCGGTTCGAAAACTCCGGTAAATGGAGGGATTTTCACACGACGATTTCGGCAACCGCAGACGGAAACGGCGGAATTGCCTATTCCGCCCGTTTCAAAGCGGCAAACCCGGTGGAAACCGCAACGCTCGCACTGGTCATGATCATGCCGGTCGGCGAACCGTATGTTCTGGTCGACGGGAAAAAAGTCGTGCTGCCGGAGAAGTTCGAAAAACTCCATGTTTTCAACGACAGAATCCATTCGCTCCAGTTCGGCAGCGACGGCAATACCGTCACCGTCAAAGGCGATTTCACGCTGCTGATTCAGGACGACCGTCAATGGGACAACCAGATTTATGTGTTCCGCCTCTGCCCGATCCCGTCCTCCGGCAAGATCAGCAGCACCGCCGTCGATCTGCGCATCCGGGTTGATTCGCCGCGGGCCGTGCCGATCAATCTGAAAGAGGCGTTCAACATGGGATTTGCGGATGAGGAAGCCGACGACGGAATCGGTGGCTGGACCGATCAGGGACCGGACAACGATCTGCGCATGCTGAAGCCCGGAAAACTTTCCGTTCTCGGAGTCGATTTCAACATCGCCGATCCGGAACGCAACGAAGGACTCGCCTGCCTCGTGCTCTCCTCCGGACAGGAAAAATTCCCGGCGGAAAAAAGCGTCACGCTCAAAGAATCCGGCAAAGGATTCCGGTATCTGTACCTGCTGCACAGTTCGGCATGGACAGCGGGACGGATGCCGCTCGGCACGATCATTGCGGAGTACGCAGACGGAACCGAAAAGGAAATTCCGGTGCTTGTCGGCCGCGACGTCAGCAACTGGCACCAGCCGGACGCAGTGCCGAACGGAGCCCTCGCCTGGACCGGAGAAAACCGGGAAGCGTTCGTCGGACTCCATCTGTCGCAGTTCCCGATCGAGGGAACGCCTTCCAAACTGACCTTCAAAGCGGCGGATGGTGACAGCAAAGCGATCTGGATGATCGTCGGCGCCGCACTTGGCGACCGCAAACTGAATCTCCGGCAAATCGTGACTCCGTCGTACATCGTCGCAGGCAAAGACTGGCTGCCGCTGGAATTCAACGGCAATACCGTCGCAGGTTCGGCGCTTGATTTCTCAACCTATCTCGACGCGCCGGCGGGAAAATACGGTCCGGTCATCGTCACAAAAGACGGACACTTCGCTTTCCGCGACGCGCCGGAGAAACGAATCCGGTTCTTCGGTCCCAATCTGATCGACTCCGCAGTTTACATTGACAAGGCGCTTGCCGACGACTTCGTGACCAAGGCAACCCGGCTCGGTTACAATACGGTTCGTTTTCACCACTTTGAAAACGCCCTGCTCGCTCCCGGCGCTGCCGATTCTCTGACGTTCGATCCGAAGGCTCTCGACGAATTCGACTACCTGTTCGCGGAACTCAAAAAACACGGCATTTACCTCTGCCTTGATCTTTACGCAAGCCGCGCAACGCGTTCGGGAGACAATATAAAGGAAATCCCGGGGCGCAGATTCGAACGGCCTTTCGTGATGAAGTGGCTGGTTCCGATCAGCGAATCGGCGATGGACAACTGGAAAGAATTTGCCCGACGGCTGCTGACACACCGGAATCCGTATACGGGATTGACCTATGCGGAGGATCCGGCGCTCTATTCGCTGAATCTCGTCAATGAGAATCCGCTCGTCATTCTCTGGAATCTCAATTCGTCGCTCGTTCCGATTTTCGAGGCGAAATACTTTGAATACCTGAAGAAAAAGGGACTCGACACCCCCGCAAACCGCGCCTCCCGCAGCGGTCTCTTCATTGAGTTCCTGAATGATCTTCACATCAGGAGCATCGAAGAGCAGAGACGCTTTCTGAAAGAGGAGCTGAAACTGACTGCGCTGATCACCGACATCAATATGACCAGCAAGTTCACCCTGAACAACGCCCGCGAACACCTGGACTTTGTGGACAACCACCAGTACTGGGACCATCCGATGTTCCCGGTGGAACCTTGGAAAATGCCGTATAAGTTCTTCAACAGTTCGGCCATTGTGAACCGTGCGGGACTTCCGCGCTATCTGATGCCTGTGCGGATTTTCGGAAAGCCGTACACGATTACCGAATTCAATTACTGCAGCCCGAATCCGAACCGGCACGAAACGGCTCCGCTGGTCGGCGGCTACGCCGGACTGCAGGATTGGGACGGTCTCTACCGGTTCGCCTGGTCGCACCATCGGGACTTCATGAAAGCGCTCGATGTGCCGCGCGGTTTCGACCTCGTCAACGACCCGCAGGCGCAGCTGGCGGAACGCATCATCAATCTGATGTTCACGCAGAACTACATCCGTCCCGCCAAACCGGCTTTCGCGTTCAGCTATACGCAGAAACAGTTCCGCGCGCTGACAGGCACCCCGGAAGCGGAGGGTGATTATCCGGACGCATTTACCGAACTCGGTCTCTACGGCAGAATCGGCATGCTCGGAGCCGACGCCTCGTTCCCCGGCGTACAGAAACTCTTCCCGCTCGAAAAAGGCTGGGAGGCGGAACTTCCACGCGGCGCACGTTCGGCACTCAATAATCTGCGGAAAAGCGGAAAGATCGTCAGCGCCAACGGCGAAATCACGCTGGATTCGAAGAAGAAAACGCTGAAAGTCATCGCTCCGCAGTGTGAAGTGATGACCTTCTCCGGCGATATGTCCGGCAAGGTGATGAAGCTTTCCGGAGCCGACCGCTACCAGACGCTGGCGCTGCTGTCGCTCGACGGCAAAAAGCTGACGGAAAGCGAAAAGCTCCTGTTCATTCAGATGCCGAACCTCGGCGCGACCAGGCAGAAGTTCGCAAACGAACACCGCAGTCTGCTCGAAAGTTGGGGACAGCTGCCGATCCTGCTTGAAAAGTGCCGGGCGGACGTCGAACTCGCGCTGCCGGAGATGACAGTCGAAGCGCTGAAGCTCGACGGCACACCGAACGGCGTTGTCCCGTCCACTTATGAAAACGGCAAGCTGCGTTTCACTGCGGACACCGCTTCGCGTCCCGGCGGAGTGATGGTTTATCTGCTGACCCGCTGACCGTAATGTTCAACAGGACTGCCGCAGAACCCGTCAAGGCTGCGGCAGTCTTTTTTTCGTTATTGCTTCGGCAATCAAAACAGTGATAATATATATAACCGACAGCCATACATGGGAGGTATGATGAAACCTTTATACGCTGACGATCAGGACGTTCCTTTTCCCCAACTTTTCGCCAACCCCGGAGCGCTCTACCGCGACACTCCTTTCTGGGCATGGAACTGCCGTCTTGACGGAGAAGAACTCCATCGTCAGATCGGAATCTTCAAGGCTATGGGCATGGGCGGATTTCACATGCACGCCCGTACCGGTCTGGCGACTCCGTACCTGGGACCCGAATTCATGAAACTGGTACGGCAGTGTGTCGACGACGCCAAATCGCAATCAATGCTTGCCTGGCTTTACGATGAAGACCGTTTTCCCTCCGGTGCCGCGGGCGGGCTCGTCACCCGCGATCCGGCGTTCCGCGCCCGTCACCTTCTGCTGACCTCCACCCGACGGCCCGAAACGCCCGACCCCGCCAACGATCTTTCCGGAAAACTCCTCGCCGTCTATGCGATCCGTTTCGATCAGGAACACCGGCTGCTGGACTGGCAGCGGCTTGCCAACGACGCTGCCGCCCCCGGATCCGAACTGTTGTATGTCTACCGGATCGTCGAATCGCACAATCCCTGGTTCAACGGTCAGGCTTACGTCGATGCCCTCAATCCGCACGCGGTCCGGCGCTTTGTCGAGCTCACCTACGAGGCTTATTTCCGGGAGGTCGGCGGAGAATTCGGCAAAGCCATTCCCGCAATCTTTACCGATGAACCGCATTTCACCCACGAAACCGTCCTGCGGTTTGCCGCCGGACGATGCGACATTCGGCTCCCGTATACGGACGATCTGCCCGAAACCTACCGCCATGAATACGGCGCGGAGTTCTTCGACACTCTGCCGGAACTCGTCTGGGAACGGGCGGACGGAGCCTGGTCCACCGCCCGCTACCGGTTCCACAATCACATTGCGGAACGGTTCGCCTCGGCGTTTGCCGATACGGTCGGAGGATGGTGCGAACGCCACGGAATCCGTTTCACCGGTCACCTGCTGGAGGAACCGCGGCTGGAATCGCAGACCGCCGTTCTCGGCGATGCGATGCGCAGTTACCGTTCTTTCCAGCTGCCCGGAATCGATATGCTCTGCGACTGGGTCGAACTTTCCACCGTCAAACAGGCGGCAAGCGCCTCCCGTCAATACGGATGCGGCGGGGTTCTCTGCGAACTGGACGGCGTGACCGACTGGGATTTCAACTTCTCCGGACACAAGGGACACGGCGACTGGCAGGCCGCGCTCGGAGTCACCGTCCGGGTTCCACATCTGGCATGGATGTCGATGGCAGGCGAAGCCAAGCGCGATTATCCCGCCTCCATCAGCGAACAGTCCCCGTGGTGGCGGAAATATCCGGTGATTGCCGATCACTTCGCACGCGTCAACACCGCGATGAGCCGCGGCCGCGCCCTCTGCCGAATCGGAGTGATTCACCCGATCGAATCCTTCTGGCTGGTCTGCGGCCCACGGGATCAGACCGCCGGCGCCCGCCGTCAGGCGGAACAGGATTTCAATTCGCTGTGCCGCTGGCTGCTCTACGGACTGATTGATTTCGATTTCATTGCGGAATCGCTGCTGCCGTCGCAGAACCTCATGGAAGCCGGAACATGCTTCAAGGTCGGGCAAATGAGTTACGAAACCGTTATCGTTCCGCCGACGATCACACTGAGAAGCTCGACGCTCGACAGGCTTGAGGCATTCGTCAACGCAGGGGGCGAACTGATCTTCGCGGGCAGAATTCCGGTCTGCGAAGACGCAATGCCCAGTGACCGCGCCGCCCGGCTTGCCGCCCGATGCCGCCGGATTGATTTTTCAGAAGCGGTGCTGCTCGACACTCTCCGGAAACACCGCGACGTCGAAGTCGTACGCTGCGACGACGGCTTCCCCGCCACCTCCCTGCTCTATCAGCTGCGTGACGCCGGAAAAGAACGTTTCCTTTTTCTGGTCAATTCCGAACGTTGCGGAGAAACGTTTACCGGACAGGTGCGCATTCGCGGCAACTGGCAGTTGGCATTTCTTGATACCGCCACCGGTGAACAGACCCCTCTGGCAGCCGTTCATGAGCACGGTTGGACGGTTTTGAAGTACGATTTCTATGCGCACGGGCATTTGCTGCTGCGTCTGACTCCGGCGGCGGCAAGCGTGGGAAAAGAGCTGCGGCAGCCTCCTTATTCCGATGCGGGAGTGGAAGCGCGGATTCTCAGCCGTCTGAACGGATTTGCCCTGCCGGTTACGCTGGATGAACCGAACGTATTGGTGCTCGACCAGGCGCAATGGCGCATCAATGACGGCAGCTGGGAACCGTCGGAAGAGATTCTGCGGCTTGACAACCTCGTGCGGAGCAGATTCGGTCTTCCGCCGAAGAGCGGGCACATCGTCCAGCCGTGGGTCAATCTACCGGACAGCAGAGTATACGGCCGTCTGGAATTGTGTTACACCATTGAATGTACGGTTCCGGTTACCGGAGCAATGCTCGCACTTGAACAGCCGGAAACCACGGAACTGGAGCTCGACGGTCAGCCGCTGAGTTTTGCGGACGCCGGATTCTGGACGGACCGCTCGGTGCGGAAAAGCGCATTGCCGTCGCTGACAGCGGGAACCCACATTCTGATTCTACGCCGCGATTACCGTTCTGATACCGATCTCGAACGGATTTATCTGCTCGGAGACTTCGGCGTGGAACTCGGCGGCAGCCGGCTGCGGATCATCGCCCCGGTACGCACCCTGAACTGGGGAGACACCGCTCCGCAGGGATTGCCGTTCTATTCCGGAAACTTGACTTATCACTGCAAGTTCACGCTTGCGGAATCCGGAGAAACGGCTCTGCGCTTTCCGTCGCGCGGCTCCCGGCTTGCGGAGGGATTCCGCAACAACGACGTCGCACGCGAATGTGATTTTGCCGGTTTCCGGGCGACGCTGATCGGCGTATCGGTGGACGGCGGACCGGAACTCCCCGTGGCATTTGCCCCATTCCAGTGTGAACTGGGCACTTTGGCCGCCGGGGAACATACGCTGGCGATTACCGTTTACGGCAGTCGCGTCAACAGTTTTGGAGCACTCCATCTTTCATGGCCGGAACCATGGATCGGACCGGAGGCATGGCGAACCGAAGGCGACCGCTTTACGCGCGACTACCGGGTGCGGAAATTCGGTGTGATGATCGCTCCGCTTCTGCTGAAAGGCATCGGCGCATAACAATAAACGCCCCTCCGGCTTCTCCCGGATCACGCCGGGAGAAGCCGTTCAGCGCCGTACCAGCGCAACCGGCAATTCCGGATTTCCGGTGCGAATCACCCCATCCGCAAACAGCCCGCCCAGCATTTCCACGACGCTCCGTCCCGCAGCCTGATACGGTTCCTGAAAATAATAACCATGAAATTCCACGCCATCCGGAAGCGGTCCCCAGCAGACAACCGGAATATCCTGTTTCAACACCCGAAGAGTCTGCCACAGTTCATCCGCAAGATCCGTTTCGGAAAACAGCACATCCGGACGTTCCTCCTGCAGATAACGTTCCAATTTCTGCTTGAAATCAATCTCACCCGGCGCAGGTCCGCCCGCTTTCCGCGACAGCGGAATCCGCGGACCGTTCCAGAACGGGACAAAATTGTTTTCCACCACCCACCGCTGTTTGCCAAGAAACGCCGGACGCTGAAAACGCAGTTCCTTCCGCAGCTGAATCAGCGCGGCATCATACGAAAAACGGATGGAGGGCGCGGAATAACCGCGCTGATGGCCGATCAGGATCACCGGGACCGCCTCCGCCGCCCGCAATGCGCACCGGGCATCCGTATGCAGCATGACAACCGCGGAAAGCGCCTCCCGTTTCAGGCATTCTCCCAGATTTTCCGTGCGCTCCAGATTGATATTGAACAGCGGACGCAAATTCCATCCGGCTTCCGTAATTGCGCTTCCAAGCTCCGCAATCCCCTGCCATTTGCCTTTCCCGTAATAAAAATTATCTCCGCCATTCAGAAGAAGACCGATCAGTTTCCGGTTATGAAGCGGCAAACAACCGGCAAGCGGATTGGTAAAAACCCCGGAACCGCGCTTTCCGACAACATATCCCTCTTCCCGCAGCTGTTTCAACGCAAGGAGAACCGTACTCCGTGCAATGCCGAACTCTTCCGCCAACTGTGTCGCGGTCGGCAGACGCACGGATTCCGATCCGCCCTGATACAGGAGGCTCATCACATAATGGCGGAGGCGGACATTCTCTGAAATACCGTTCTGATATACTTTTTTCATTGATAAAACTCCATTTATCGGTCTTATTATTTCAACTTACTATAATCCATGTAAAGGATATTTGCAATAAAAAAATAAAAAAATACAGTAATTTTACGTTTTCAGGGGTTGTTTTTTCCGGAAAATATTGTATAATTATAGAAGACCGATTAAATATCAATCAAAAACAAAAGGAGAACGTCAATATGTTTCCAAACGGCTCATTACGAATTCATCCCGACCTGAAACAGTTCCGGCGGGTCAGAACAGGTTTCACTCTTATAGAACTCCTGGTCGTCATATCAATCATAGCAATTATCGCTTCTCTTCTGCTTCCGGCTCTGAACTCGGCACGACAGAAATCGTTGTCTGCCTCCTGCATCTCCAATCAGAAACAGATCGGCATCGCCAATGCATCGTATGCAAACGATTTCAACAACTATGCCCTGCCCATCGGAGGAGGCTACAACTCAAAAACCGAACCGACTCTGACGCAGATATGCACAGAACAGAAATATATCAGCGACCGGAAGGTCTTTTTCTGTCCCGCCGGACCGAAACTCGTTAAGAACTGGAAAGAGGAAGGATATGGAAGAAACTGTTACATCAAAGACGATCCGAAAGGACCCAACTGGTCCCCGTATCTGTCGATGAACCGTCCGGGGAAGTTTTTCAAATGGAACGCTGTCACATTTCAGGACTCGTTCACACCATCCAACTTTCCTTTTCTTACCGATACCGCGGATTTTGATGCAAACAATACCGCGACTGCACAGCCTCACTACTTTTATTTCCCCAACCCGTCAAGCTCAAAAAAAATCAGAAAAGTACACATGCGTCATACCCGGAGAAGCAATATGCTGACTTTGGACGGACATGTCGAAACCCGGAATTACTCCGGCCTGATCATCAACTTCAAATTCAAAAAAGACTCTCTTCCCAACACCGATGACGGTTCATTATGGTATTAAAACCAAATATAGAGCCTCATCAATAAATCAAAAGGACATGCAATGAACAAAATGCTCAATCTTGCGGCGGGAGCCGCCGCGGCAGTCGGGATGACGCTTCACGCGGAAACATCTATCCGGATCGAAAACGGAACGGAAAAACCGGTCACCCCGGAGGTCCTGGGCGTAAATCAGCTTGCCTACGGACGGGACAGTTACGGTTTCCTTCTGCCGGGTAAAAAAACAGTACAGCCGGAGATGGCCCAAATTCTGAAAGAGATCGGCGTGCGCTCCATGCGTTACCCCGGCGGATGCGGCGGAACCCACATGTATGACTGGAAAAAAAGCGCCGGAATGAAAGGCGGCTATCAGGGACTGGGGCTGCTCCAGTTTCTGAAAGTCTGCGAAGAAACCGGAGCGGAGCCCATGCTCGGTATCTCCGCATTCCGCGGAACTCCGGAAGAAGCGGCGGAGTTCGTCGAATTCCTCAACGCTCCTGACGACGGCAAAAGCAAATGGGCTGCGGCACGCGCAAAACTGGGACATCCCGAACCGTACAACATCCATTATATTGAATACGGCAACGAAACCTATCACGGCAACCATTATGTCAAGCCTCAGCAGCGGGTGCTGCCGGAAGAATACGCCCGCAACTATCTGGCATTCCGCAAGGCGATGAAAGCGGTCGATCCCAAAATACAGCTCGGGCTGGTTCTCGGCGGCAAATACTGGGACACCCCGATTTTCCGGATCGTCGGCAATGAATTCGATTTCGTGATCCATCACTTTTACCACGGAGTCCAGCCGTTCGCAGAAACGGAGTACATTGAGAACTTTTCCGGCGCGGAACGCTTCCGCAAAGAAGTGGACACAATCCGCCGGAATATCCCCAGACCGGATTTGAAAATCGCCATAACGGAATTCAATTCGACCCGAACCCGGCACCACACCCTGACCGCCGCCCTCTTCAATGCGTCCCTGCTGCAGGCATATCTGGAAACTCCCGGTATCTTCGCGGCGCACTACTGGCAGTTCTGCAACGAAGGGTTCGGCATGGTGCGCGGGCGCAAACCCGGTGAAATCGTCAAACGCCCGAACGCTCTGATGTACGAACTGTTCTCCGCAAATCTGCTGGACCGTCTGGTCCCGATCCAGATTGAGGGCAGAATGACCCCGGTAAGAACTGTACAGCACAAGCTGACTGAAGCAGAAAAAACGGTCAATCTGTTCCAGAATTCAAAGTGGTATTGGAGCAATAAAACTGAAAACGCCAAAATGCAGATACTCCCCGGAAACGTTCTGAAAGTGGAGTTTCTGAATGACTATCCGATGAACTTTTTCCACATCGGAATCCGCGGCAAAGCGCCGAAAGGCGACTCCTGCGCATACCGTCTGACCGCGGAAATCCGCACGGAAGGCATGGAAACGACCTCCGGCGCACAGCTCCAGTTCGGAGACGGACGCGGCTGGGACCGGACTCAGTCCATCACCAACACCACTCCGGTACTCTCCAATAGCTGGACACCGGTAACCGCATATTATAAAAACCCGTTAAGCGACATCAAAACGCTGGAAATCAAAGTCCGCAGAATCACCGGCGGCGGAAAGGGAGCAATCTATATCCGCAACCTGAAGGTAACCCAGGAACCGCGTGCCTCTGACTCGGATAAGGTTGTCGCAGGAATGCTCACCGCCTCGAAAGACGGTAAAACACTTGCCCTGCTTCTGACCAACCGCTCGTTCTCCCCGGAAACTGTCACGTTCGATCCGGCAACGGGGACAGCATTCCGCAACGCCGCCGTTTCGGAGGTCTCCGCCCAAGCACTGACCGGACCGGACGCCTATGCCGACAACGAAACCAAACCGGACAATGTCGCCATCGTTCCGGTCAAAACGACCCATTCCGGCAGCAAAATCCGGCTGAGACTGCCGCCCCACTCCCTGACCGGGGTACGCATCAGCCTGAAATAATTCACCGGCATCCCGCACATCCACCGTCCCGTTTTCACACCGGAAAATATCCGGAAGAAAACGGGACGGATTTTTTTTCAAAGAAATGAACTGCCGCAATACGAACATACGAATTCAAATACCGGACCGGAAACGACCGGACTTCGCAATCGCGCAAAGGAAAAAGCGATGAGCCCGGATGAAGGCATTTTTCCACCGATCCTTACGCGTTCCGCTGAAATATACACCAGCCTGTTTTACATCTCCGGCCGCGACTCTTATTTCCCGCTCCTGTAAGCTGAAGCAACCTGAATTTTTTGTTTCCCTGTTGCTTGTATTCTGAAAGAAACGAATTATATTAATATATGAATTAAAAGATTTATTTCGTTGATTACTCTCTATTGAGATAGTCAGTTTTTAGCAGAATAAAGGGATTTAATTATGTGTTATCGGACAGAGGCAAGTGAAACCGTGCATTGTGTATGCAATGCAGGTATGTCCCGTTTACCGGAAATCTCTTGCCGTTGCTCTTTCCGCAGAATCACTTTCTGCAATCAACCAGCCCCTTTTCTTTCCAGCTTGGCAACGCAACATTATGTTGACTCCAAATTCTGAGACGGGGCTTTTGATGAATTTTCTCTGCAATAAACGATCAGCGTTCCTGCTTTTTCCGGTTCCAACCGGTTACGTTCTCCTTTTGTGCCCATCTGGCAATTTGCATGGAGATTCTCTTTTTTCCAGTCCTTTGCAAAGCGTTATGCCATATCGGCTCTATGGTTGCGGCAAAACAGGAAGCAGAGGAAGAAAGAGACATGACACATTCCCGGAAGCAGCATAAAGCATTTTGTCTGTTTCCGGGTTCAGCCGACAACCGGCTTGTTGTGGAATGGATTTCTAAAACGGGTGTTGAATCCGGGATGGAAATGAAGATAAAAAATATTGGAGTTCAGTGAAAACTGCTCTCCGGTTTCTGTCGTTAAAGACACTGTGATATTTTTAGCTTGCTAAAAATATCGCTTCGCGCTGCCGGGATTCCGGAGTTTTAGGAGTCGATACATGGATATTGATTGCGCTGATGACTGCAATGGAATGTTAAAAGTTCACGAGGGAACTCGCTGGATGTTTTTTAAATCCAAAGTCCGTTGTGAGCTCAAACTTTATGAAGCGCTGCAGGTCCAGAATATTCCGTGTTACTTGCCGTTGATTCAAAAGACCACTGAATACTCGCGCAGAATCTATACGAGAACGGTTCCAATGCTGGGGGGCGGATATGTGTTTGCCTCTACGGTTCCACGGGGTTATAACCTGATCCCTCTCAACCGTTATCTGTTCAAAGCATATTATCTGGATGACTATGATGCAAAAAGACTTCTGAAGGATCTCCTGACCGTCCGGAAATATGAGATTCTCGCCAGGACTCACAAAGTCGAGGTTATGACAGATCTGAAAGTGAATGATCCGGTACAGATTACTCACGGTTACTTCAAAGGTGAAATGGCTCAGGTTCTCCGTTTCAAGGATCACGAAACGGTTATCGTTCAGTTGACTCAGCTTCCCATGACGATCTCCGTTGAGCTGCCCGTTGACTTTGTCATTCGTGGTTCATAAAGCGACTGCAGCTGTTCCTGAAAGGAAAAGTCTCAGCGGGAAAGTTGAATCTATAAAGTGGAGTGATCGGATGTTCATATTCTCCGGGGTTGAATACCGGGATCAAATGGAGACAAGATGTTTTGAGGAACACAGAATAATTTAATATAGAGATAACGGACCGTATAGTAAAGATGAAAAAAAAATTCCAATTTAAGCGTTGGCAGCTGTTTGCATTTCTTCTGCTGTGTGCAGATGCGGCATCGGTGATCATTGCTTATTTTCTGGCTCTGCTCTTCCGGTTTGACTGCCTCATAAAAAACATCCCGGCTGAGCTTACAATCGCTTACCAGAAGGCGGTACTGTGGTACTTGCTGTTGGTGATTCCGGTTTATTTCAGCTTCAAGCTGTACCATTATGTCTGGCGTTTTGCCAGTGTAAGCGTTCTGATCCGCTGCGGTGTGGCAGGCGGCGTTTCCGCATTGCTCATTTATGGAGTTACCTCACTTTTCTTTACAAGAATGCCTTTTTCCTATTTTATCTTCGGTGGCATTTTACAGTTTCTCGCTCTGGTCTGCAGTCGCTTCTCCTTTCGTTTTCTGCTCTGCTGCCGCGATCGATTCCGCCGCAAAAGAGAGGAAGATGAAGGTATTTTGAAACGGGTTATGATTGTCGGCGGCGGGCCGGCGGGAGTAATGATCCTGCGTGATATCGTCTCATCAATACCGTCAACACGGGTCTGCTGCATTATTGATGATGATGACAACAAATGGGGGCGCGAACTGGAAAATGTCCCCATTGCCGGGGGACGTGATAAAATTCAGTCCTGTGCAAAAGAGTATGGAATTGATGAAATCCTGATTGCGATTTCCACTGCAACCTTTTCGGAACGGCAGAAACTCATCAGTCTCTGCAAAGAAACCGGTTGTGCAGTTAAAATTCTGCCGGGAATCAATCAGTTGGTCACCGGGGAAGTTACTCTTGCCCAAATGCGGGAAGTCACGATTAACGACCTGCTGGAACGCAAACCGATTGTTTTGGATAACACAAAAGTTTTGGAACAGCTCCGCGATAAGATCGTGCTCGTCACAGGAGGCGGAGGGAGTATCGGCAGTGAGTTGTGCCGCCAAATCGCCGGACACTCTCCGAAGCAGCTGATTATCTTCGACATTTATGAAAACAATGTTTATGAAATTGAACAGGAACTGCGCCGCCATTATCCGGAATTGAATTTAGTGGCACTGATTGGTTCCGTCCGCGATACGCGCCGGATCAACGCTGTCTTTGAAACGTATCATCCTGAATTTGTCTATCATGCGGCGGCGCATAAACACGTTCCGTTAATGGAGAATTCCCCGTTTGAGGCGATAAAAAACAATGTGATCGGCACCTGCAAAGCGGCGAACGCCGCATTGCAGAACGGTTGTCGCCGTTTTCTCCTGATCAGTACGGACAAGGCGGTGAATCCGACCAATATTATGGGGGCATCAAAGCGGTTGTGCGAGATGGTGATTCAGTCCATGAATACGATCAGCCAAACGCAAGCCTACGATCTGCTGCCCAGTATCTATTCCAGTCATTCGGCAGGGGAGACACCGCCGGAATTCTCCGGTCCGGCAAATGGAGTTCATACGGAATTCGTAGCGGTTCGCTTTGGAAATGTTCTGGGCAGTAACGGTTCAGTAGTCCCGCTCTTCAAGCGGCAGATTGCCGAAGGCGGTCCGGTACGGGTGACGCATAAAGACATTATCCGTTATTTCATGACGATTCCCGAAGCTGTCAGTCTGGTAATTCAGGCGGGAACCCTGGCAAGAGGCGGTGAAATTTTTGTCTTGGATATGGGAGATCCGGTCAAGATTGACGATTTGGCACGCAATATGATCATCCTGAGCGGATTAAGACCGGATGTAGACATCAAGATTGAATATACGGGCTTGCGTCCGGGCGAAAAACTCTTTGAAGAAAAACTGATGGCGGAAGAAGGCTTGGAACGGACAGCGAACAATCTGATTCACATCGCCCGTCCCATGGAATTTGACATCAGGAAATTCATGGACGACCTTGCCAATCTTTCACGATCCGTTTACGAACGCAAAGAGGACATCTTCACCCGTATTGAACAACTTGTTCCCACTTATCACAGAAAAAAGTGAATACAATATAAAAACAGGATCCGCCATGTATAACAACTGCATCAAACGTCTGTTGGATATCCTGCTTTCCGCCGCAGGATTGATCTGCGCGGCGTGGCTCTATCTGCTGATCATTATCGCCATTAAAATCGACGACCCCGGACCGGTATTCTTTCTGCAGAAACGGGTCGGCGCAAAAAAGAAATTCTTCCAGCTGATCAAATTCCGTACCATGAAGATGTCCACTCCGCACGATGTGCCGACTCATCTTCTGCAGGATCCGGAGTCTTATATTACCCGCGTAGGGAAGTTTCTGCGAACCACTTCGCTGGATGAAATTCCCCAGCTGTGGAATATTCTGATCGGCGAGATGAGTGTGATCGGTCCTCGCCCCGCATTGTGGAATCAGGATGATCTGGTAGCGGAACGTGACAAATACGGAGCCAATGATATTCGCCCGGGCCTTTCCGGCTGGGCACAGATCTGCGGACGCGATGAACTGGAAATCTCCCAGAAAGCGCGTCTCGACGGCGAGTATGTTCAGAAGATGGGTTTTCTCTTTGACTGTCGCTGTTTCTTCGGAACCGCATTCCATGCGCTGCGCGGTGACGGAGTCGTAGAAGGCGGAACCGGTGAACTCAAGAAACTGAAAAACGCTGATACGAAATAAGTTCTGATATGAAAATTCTGGTTGTCTGCCAGCATTATGCACCTGAGCCGTTCCGGCATCCGGATATCTGCGAGGAACTGGCCCGGCGCGGGCATGAAGTCACCGTGATTACGGGTCAGCCGAACTATCCGATGGGTGTTATTTATGAAGGCTATCAAGGCAGGAAAAAACGGCAGGAAGCCCTCAACGGTGTGCAGATTCATCGGACCTTTACGATCGGACGCAGACGCGGCCCGCTCTTCCGGATACTGAATTATTACAGTTATGCGCTCTCTTCGGCGGCATTTGTGAAGTCCATGCAGGACAAATTCGATGTGATATTTGTCAATCAGTTATCGCCGGTCATGATGGCAAATGCAGCAGTCGCGTATAAACAGATGCACGGTACACCGATTGTGTTGTATTGCCTGGACTTATGGCCGGAAAGTCTGGTTGCCGGAGGAATCCGCAGAGGCGGCGGAATTTATAATTATTTCCATAAAGTCTCGGAAAAAATCTATCGGCAAGTTGATAAGATTCTGGTGACCAGCCGTTCATTCTCGGACTATTTCAAGCAGGAATTCGGAATCGAAACCACAGAACATCTGCCGCAGTATGCGGAGGCGATTTTCTGTCCGGATCAATGTACAAAAAAACCGGACGGCAATATGGATCTGATGTTTGCAGGCAACGTGGGTGCAGCGCAAAGCGTAAATACTGTTATTGAAGCGGCAAAATTGACCGGTGATGTGAAAAATCTGCGCTGGCACATTGTCGGGGACGGTTCGGAACTTGGAAATCTGAAAATAATGGCAAAAGATTTACCGCAGATCATCTTCCACGGACGCAAGCCGTTAAGTGAAATGCCCGCTTTCTATGCGATGGCAGATGCAATGCTGGTCACGATGCAGAAAGATCCTGTATTAAGTTTGACTCTGCCGGGCAAAGTACAAACCTGTATGGCGGCGGGCAAACCCGTAATCGGAGCAATCGACGGTGAAACTCCGCTGGTTCTGAAAGACGCACAGTGCGGCTTGTGCAGCCCGGCGGAAGATGCACGGACCCTTGCGGAAAATGTTCGGAAATTTGTAATATCAGATCAGGCACAGATGGGCAAAAATGCCCGCAGCTATTACGAGCGTCATTTCCGCAAGGATTTGTTCATGGATAAACTGGAAGAAACGCTGAACGAATATGCGCGGAAAGGGATAAACTGATGCCGTGCGTGGTCATTACCGGAATTACAGGTAAATCCGGACAGTTTCTGCTGAAACGTCTGATCGCGGAAAAAGCAAACCTGAAGGATTATCAGTTTATTCTTCTGTGCAGGCCGCAGAATGTGAAAAGCAAAAATCCGGCGGGCTATCAGCTGCTCAAAGATGCAATGGCCTGCAAAGAATTGAATATTCGGATTGAAGAAGCCGATTTAACTTGTCCGAAAGCACTCGACGCATTTTTTCAGAGCTGCCATGCCGACATGCTGTTGCATATTGCAAGTGTAAAGCTCTCCTGGAACATCGTTCCTGCGGCATTGAAGCACGGAGTAGACAATTTGATTCTGGTTCATACAACAGGAATCTATTCCAAATACAAAGCAGCCGGAGAAGAATACCGTCAGATCGAAGCAAAGATTCGTCAGCTGGTTGCCGAATATAAAAAACAAGGACGCAGGATTGCGATGACAATTCTGCGTCCGACGATGATCTATGGTGATCTGGCGGATAAAAATATCTCTGTTTTTATCCGGATGGTTGATAAATTACGGATTTTTCCAACGGTAAATGGTGCACGCTATGATCTGCAGCCGGTTTGGTGTAAAGATCTCGGTTATGCTTTTTACGAGGTCATGACGAAGTGGCAAGTGACTCGGAACAAAGAGTATATTCTTTCCGGGGGAGCACCAATTCAGTTACGGGAAATATTTCTTGAGATCGCGAAACAGTTGGGAGTGAAAAATACCTTTATCAGTTGTCCGTTTTGGTTTGCCAGTTTTGGTGCGTGGTGTATTTATCTGGCGACGCTGGGAAAGATTGATTTCCGGGAGAAAGTTCAACGTCTGGTTGAACCGCGGGCCTACGGTCATGAAGCTGCGGCGAAAGATTTCGGTTACGCCCCTGCCCCGTTCGCGATCGGTATTCGAGAAGAAATTGAGATGTATAAGGCGGAAAAAAGATGAATAAGAATCAGTTGTACCGTCTCCCCGGCCGGTTTGAATCTGAAATCCACGATTCTTTAGTAAATCTTTATTTATATGCAAAGAATTGCTGTTACCGGAATTATCAACGGGACAGTAACTGTAAAAGCCTTTAACCGGATTCCCTGTAAACAGGGTATTTCCCTAAAACGTCTGGCCATACAAGTAATACATGGAATTATCCAGAAACAAACGGATCTTTTTGAATATCGCGGCAACTTACGGACGTTCACTGTTCGGAATTGTCTGTGCACTGATTACCGGAGGTTGGACTTATATTGCACTCGGCGAAGTTGATTTCGGACTGTACGGAGTTGTCGGAGGACTGACCTCGTTTGTCGGATTCTTCAACGGCATTCTTGCCGGCAGCATATCCCGTTTTTATGCTTATTCTGTAGGAGAAGCGCAGACGAGTGTCGATGACGGGTTGAAAAAATGTCAGATTTGGTTTAATACAGCGGTTACGATTCACACCGTTGTTCCGGTAATCTTATTAATTATCGGCTATCCGATTGGAGTATATGCAGTTGAGCATTGGCTGACCATTCCTCCGGATCGGATTCAGGCATGTATCTGGATTTGGCGTTTTGCCTGCATCACCTGTTTTGTGGGAATGATCAGTGTACCGTTCAATGCGATGTATAATGCAAAACAGTACATTGCCGAACTGACGATTTACAGTTTCTGCACTACACTTGTCAATCTGATCTTTGTAGCCTACATGCATTATCATCCGGGCAACTGGTTTGTTACTTTCGCCTTGTTCCAGTGCCTGCTGGGCGTTTTACCGCAAGTAATTATTTCAGTCAGAGCCTATATGATCTTCCCTGAATGCAGATTCATAACACAGCACATGTTCAGTAAAGAACACTTGAAACAAGTTTTCAGTTTTTCCACCTATCAGGGAATCGGCGTATTCTGCGGAGTGCTCAAAACACAGGGAATGCCTATTCTCACCAATATTTATTTCGGTCCGGCGATGAATTCGGCGATGGGCATCAGTAGTTCCATAATAGGACGTACCCAAAGTTTAGCAGGCAGCATGACCGGAGTGTTTATCCCGGCGATTACCAATGCATACGGAGCAAAGGATTATGGTTTGATGCGCAAAATGGCTTTGGGACTGAGCAAGATTGGTACTATGCAAATCTTATTTTTTGCGCTACCGATCATGCTGGAGCTACCGGAGATCTTAAAGCTGTGGCTGAAAAATCCGCCGGAATACACCTATGGCTTATGCATGTTGGCTCTTGCCTGCACTTGTGTGGACAGTGTCACCCGCGGACAAATAATTGCAATTGATGCATCCGGAAAAATCAAGGCATGCTATATTTTTTCAAGTGCGATCTCAATTTTCACCTTGCCGCTTGCCTGGGGTTGGGTTGCACTGGGCGGCAATGTTTATGGAATGCAGAGTATTTTACTGTTTATGATAGGGCTAGATACTATTGTCAGAGTATTTTTTGCAAGAATTCATGCAGGAATGTCTGCCGCATACTGGATTAAATTCTGCTTAATTCCGTTGAGTATTGTAACCGTTATTACATGTGCGGTCGGCTATATACCCCATTTATTTATGGCAACCGGTATCAGTCGTATTGGCGTAACGCTTATCTTTACGGAAATCGCATTTTGGCCGTTGACATGGTTCGTCCTGCTGAATCAGGATGAACGAGCATTTATTTTGCGTCAAATCAATAAAATCAGGGGAAAACTGGCAGGAGCTCCAGCATAGCTACATGGAAAAATACGAATGCGCTATCGAAACAGAAGCTGCGGGCAAAAAATTGAGCCAAATTAAAAATATCAATATGATCGGCAAATATGTTGGATATCTGAATTTCTTAAAATGAAATGATGTCCCGATAAAAGACTTTTCTTCCAGATAAATTTACTACTATAAACACAAACTTTGACTTATGGTACAACTTGCTCCATACGATACTTGTACCGGCTGTTTCGCCTGTAAGGCAGTTTGTCCACATGATGCCATTGAAAAGCACATGGACAATGATGGATTCTATTATCCGTCAATTAATAGAAACAAATGTAAATCATGCCATCGCTGCGAAAAAGTCTGCCCAGTGTTTCACCCCTATTCCGCACCGGAAACTCTTATCTGCTTTGCAGCGTACAATTCTGACGAGAAAATCCGCAGCAAAAGTTCTTCCGGAGGAGTTTTTTACACCTTGGCAGAACAGATTCTCGCTGAAAATGGATGTGTATTCGGTTGTACTTTTGACGGACCCGAACATGTAATTCATCGGAAAGCAGAAACAATAGATGAGTTACTTCCGATGCAGGGCTCCAAGTATTTACAAAGTGACTTGCAGGATACTTTTTACTCTGTACAAAAAGAAGTCAGCAGCGGCAGAAAGGTCCTTTTTTCCGGATGTCCATGTCAAATTGCCGGCTTGAAACATTTCCTGGGGAATCATGAGAATTTAATCACGATGGAAGTAATTTGTCACGGCGTTCCTGCTCCTGAAGTTTGGCGTACATACCTGACCAGACTAAAAGAAGAAAAGAATCTTAAAAAAATCTTGAATGTCTGTTTTCGCAATAAAAGTTTTGGCTGGAACAACTATCATCTGCTCATAAGTGCATATGATCATACAGCAAAGCAGGAAGATCCCCCCACTGAGTTTTATGAAAATGCTGCAGAGAATCCATTCATGCAGGCATTTCTTCATGATCTCTCCCTGCGTCCCAGCTGTTATCATTGCTGCGCGCGACAAGGATGTTCTCACGCAGACATCACTGCAGGCGATTTTTGGGGAATTGAAAAAATTCTTGCCGAATTTGGCGACAATAAAGGAGTTTCCGCTGTTCTAATCCATTCAGAAAATGGAAAATTGCTTTGGGAAAGTTGCCAGGAAAAACTAAAAATTCACCAAGTTTTCCATTCGGATATCCTTGCAGGTAATAGTTGCTATGCTCATTCTGTTGTAAAGCCGGGAAGCAGAAAATTCTTTATGAGAAACTATCACTCTTATAAAAATTTTTCAGAGCTGGTTCAAGAATCTTCTCGTCGATTATGGCTGTTAAAATGGATCAGACCAAAGTTAATCAGGGTAAGACAGTTATTGCTGTGTCTCATCAGTAAAAGAGAATCCATATGAAAGAAGTGCACTTCAATTTGAGATTTACCCTGACATGATGTACGATCGTCAGGGATACAATATTTTAATCTATTATTTAATATTTGTCCTTGTAAAAAGTTCATTCCAGATCCTTATGCCCTTCCTGCCGGGCGATGGATTTCAGGAAACAGAATCAATGTATACTCAACAGCCGCAAGGGAGTACAAAGCATCAAAAATTAATTCTCGAAATTACCGGGTTCTGAGTGATGACTTGATTGTTCCCGGCGAAATGCCGGGAACAATCAAAGAATAAGGATAAAATTTCCAGCAGCTTTTCCATTTATAGCTTGTCGGCTTGAACACCTTGCCTAAATAAAGAATCGGCTTCTGCATAACTGGCTGAAGAAAATTTTGTTTCAGAGCCAGTGAGCTTCGAACGGAACCTCGAAGTATCGCCTCATCGACAGAATAATATATGCAATATACGGCATCCAGTCAAAAAAGATATGAATCCAACCAAAGAGTTGTCAGAAAACTCAAGCTAGACAATATCCATTAGATCATATGCAAAAAAATTTGGAGCACTCAATGAAAATTGGAATATTAACGTTACATTCCCAAATCAACTATGGAGGAGTCCTACAAGCTTATGCCATGCAGAAAACCTTAAAAGATATGGGACATGACGCAGTCATAATAGATCATTGGTTAACGCCGGATAATGAGCCATTGAAAGGTCCTATCGGAAAACCGTTTCTGCAAAAGATAAAATATGTCATCTATGCTTTTTTAGGAATTGGAACGTTTTCCTGTTTTCGAAGACATCACAAAACGATTCACTTTATTCAAACCAGACTAAAGCTGTCAAAATTTCATTTTTACAACTGGTCAGACATCAAACCGGAAATTTATCAAGATCTGGATTGTATTATCGTTGGCAGTGATCAGGTGTGGCATGCTTGTAGTGAAAACTCTCTCGCGCCATATTTGTTAGAAGGAGAAAAAAATATCCCGGCGATATCGTATGCAGCCAGTATTGGAATGAAGAATATCCCGGATCAATTTATTAAATGCATTCAAAAAGGATTAGTCAATTTTTCCAACATAAGTGTTCGAGAGAAAGCAGCAAAAGAACAAGTTGAAGCGCTGGGATTCCAAGCTGAACATGTCGTTGATCCAACATTATTGGTATCGCCGAAAGCGTGGGATTCATTATCCGGCATTAAACGGGAAAAACGGTTATTCTGCTATTTTTTGGAAGATGATTTACTTGATATATATCCGGAGTTAGAAGAGTATGCAAAAAAAACGAGCAGTAAGATTGATATTTTCTTAAAAGTTCCGTATCAGGTAGCTTTCCCCGTAACTTGGTACAAACTGAAAAAATGGGGGAATTTTCAATGGATAAAATTCTTTAGAAACAGTAATATTAGAATTCACTCCGGAGCAGGTCCCGCTGAGTTTGTTTATTATGCCTCGCTTGCAACAGATGCAATCAGTGATTCATTTCATGCACTAATGTTTTCCACTATCTTCGATCTCAATATCAGAATTTTACGTCCCCAAAAAGCCATCAGACAATTTATGTTTTCCAGAATTGAAGAGTTTACAGAATGCGTATCCAAGGGAACATTGATTGTAAATAATCTACATGATGCATTGGAATCCATCCGTAAAGACCCTGTGATTATTTTTGATGCAGAAAAGATAAGAAAGAAACGCGAGCAATCTAAAAACTGGTTGTTGGAAGCGTTACAAGGACTGAACAATAAGAAATGACCAAGATCTCTGTCATAGTCCCGGTTTATAATGGGGAGAAATATCTCCTTGAATGCTTGCAGTCAATTCAAAAGCAAACATTCTCTGATTGGGAATGTATCTGTGTTGATGACGGCAGCAAAGATAAATCTTTAGGCATCCTTCAAGGCGTTGCTCAAAAAGATGCCCGGTTCAGAGTCATATCCCAACCAAACGGTGGAGTCACCTCCGCCAGACGAAATGGCGTTGAACATGCAACAGGTGAATATATCAGTTTTGCAGATTGCGACGATGTCCTGCCTCCGGATGCTCTGGAAATTTTAATACGCCGAAGAGTGGAATATGATGCGGACATTGTAATCGGCAACTGGATGACAACTACGGATACGCAGGAAATTCTTGCCACAGGAGATTTACCGGCAATTCCCCTGAAAGCTACCGGTGTTCAAGCATTGAAGCACGTCAATTGATTCGGATTTTTAGTTAGGAGTCTCTTTCAGAAGAGTCTTTTTGCGAATATATCCTGGCCCAAACCGCAAATAAAGGTGGGAGAAGACAGCCTGACTCTGTTTGACTTGCTGCTGAAAACGAATAAAGTTGTACTTATTCCGGATATCGTATATTTTTACCGCATGCAGAATACTTCCGTCACGCACAAAATGGAAAAGGAACCTTTGAAAAAGGCCGAATCTTATTTACATTACATCATCGGTCTGGACTCTTTTATAGAGAAGAGAAGAGGACCTCTCGCCATTGCAGATGATTGTTGCAGATTCTATTTTCAACAAGTTCAGCTCCAGTGAAATATTTTCCCAAAACAGAAAGCTATTACTGGAAATGTATATCCGCCATTTCGTCTTCTCGCTGGACTGTCAAAAAATTTATTGGAATTTCTCCTGGAAAAACTGGGTTTGGATGTGGATTGCTGGCTGTAAATTTTTCTATAATTCTTCAAAATAAAATCTTTTATGCGAATCCATTTCTTCCAACCGGAACAATTCAACCGAACGGAGAATAAAACAAATCCGTTCTTCGATCCGTTGATTGAGGTTTGTCAGCACAATAATATCCCGTATAAAGTTTTTATCGCGGAAAAGCAACAGACCCGGAACGGGTATGGAAACAAGGCAGGAAATTCATGGAATCTTGTTTTACCGGAAATATTGGGATTTCGCTTAATTAAGTGGTTTCAGTTGCCTTCTCGACTCGTTTGGTATATTGCAGGATTTATTATGAACATCCTGACTTTGGGAAAATATCGTGCAGATATTTGTATTACAGTAGCGGGAATTCATTTGGAAATTCTACAGGGCATTGCGCCGAAAGCGCGTCTGGTCGATCTGCAGCATGGAGTGATATTTCCACATCATACAGGATATTTTGACTCAAAGGGCATACTTCAGCCCCTATTGCAGAAGAGCCCGCAAAGAGAATACTGGCTTTACGGACCAGGATTCAAGAACATATTTTTCAGTAATCCGGAAAACGCAAGGTTTTTGAATGGGAAATTGCACATCGTGGGAGCACTGTTGCAGCGGGAGACATTAAAACCGCAAAATCATAGATTTTCTTCCCGGTGTAATGAATTAATTATTTCCCTGCAATTCAAACCTGACATGAGTCCTTATGTCAATCAGAAGCTGAAATGCAGTCTGAATATTTTTCTTGCCAAGCATAAAGAACTTTTTATCAAAAATAATATTAAAGTCTTCCTCAGACACCATCCAAGATTTAATAATGTCGTAAATCTGGAAGATATTTACAAGGATTACCCATTTCTCACGGAACTGGACAGAACAGAAATCTACAATGTCGGACATGTATTTTGTCATGTTGCATGGACCTCAACAACGGTATTTGAATACACAAAAGCAGGCATCCCAACGGTATTCCTGTCTGAGGAATCGTTATATGACAATGGTATTTTTGGGAAATACTATAAATATCCTGCCCCCAATCTCAGTGTCGCAGACGTTTTAGACTTCAACGATGAACAATATGCGGAACATGCAGCAAAACTTACGGAATGGTACACCCGCTTCTATTCGTCATTCGATGAGCTTAATATACTAAAAATTTTAACCTACACATCAGAAAAGGACTCCTGAAATAATGAGAATTGCAGCTTTAATGACAGCAAAAGGCAATAATACACTTTCCCGAAAAAATCTATTGCCGGTATCAGGTCATCCGTTAATGTGGTACCCGGCCTCCGCGGCGCGGCATTGCAAGTCTATTACAGAGTTCTATGCCAGCAGTGATTCTGATGAGATATTGAATCTCTGTCAAGATCTTGGATATGAACCGATTCACAGACCGGATTATCTGGCATTGCCGACTTCTCTGCATGCAGATGCAATTAATCATGCTCTTGGAATAATAAAAGAAAAAACCGGAGGGTATCCGGATCTTCTCATTGTTCTGTTGGGAAATACGGTTTTTTTAAAAACGAAATGGCTCTCTGAAGCAATTGAAATCCTACAGCAGTACCCGGATATTACAGCGGTTACGCCTGCCTACAAAGAACAGGACAACCACCCTTTCCGAGCAAGAAAAATGGACAAATCGGGCTGTCTTATCCCTTATTTTGATTTTGCAGACGCAACAATTTCAACGAACAGACAAGACCTTCCTGATAATTATTTCTTCAGCCATAATTTTTGGGCTCTTCGTTTAGAAAATGGGCACCTGCCTTCAGAGGGACATCAACCATGGACTTTTATGGGGAAAAAAGTCCGCCCGCTGATAATTGAGGAAGGCTTTGATGTTCATACTGCAGAAGATATCGCAAAATGCGAACAGTGGCTGGAACACAACAACATTTTTGAATAAGCAGAACACGGGCGATGAAAGAGTACAGATTGCATTTATATAGGCTGTTAAGTATCTTATTGCCGGAAATGTCATGCAACAGCATAAAACGGGAAATGTTACGGTGGTGTGGTGCAACTGTCGGAAAAAACTGCCGCATTTGCTCTTCGGCATTGATTTCCGGTTCCGGAAATTTAACGATCGGAGATGAAGTTTACATCGGTTCCAAAGTCGTAATCCGGGCAGCCGAAGGCTCTTCTATTCATATCGGTAATTATTGCGATATTGCGGTCAATTCCTGCTTGTGGTCAGCAACTCATTCCATATTGTCCATCAACGCAGACAAACGCATTGCCGGTCCGGGAATTGGCAAAGACATCAGAATCGGAGATGGCTGTTGGTTGTGTGTAGGCTCCATTATTGTTGCGGGAACTGAAATCGGTCAAAAATGTGTAGTTGCGGCAAACACTGTGATCACTCAAACTTTCGGAGACTTTCTCTTGCTTGGAGGGACTCCCGGTAAAATAATACGGTATTTGAAAAATGAGCAGAATTAAAGTTTTTCTCGGTGCCTTTGTAAATTATACCAATGCACAAAATCTGAATTGTCTTGCACTGGCGCGGTATCTGGACAAATCAAAATATGATGTAATGACTGGCATCGGATACAGCGGGAATCTACCAACAGAAACGATTCCCGGAGTGAAGTATCTGAAAATGCGCTATCCCGCACGAATATGGAGACCACTATGTCTTGTATACGGAATTTTATGGTGTGATATCGTCTATCTCCCGACTCCTATGCACTGGAAAATGTGTAACATTCTAATAAAACTGCTTCATAAAAAAGCCTTTAAAACAGTAGAAATTATGATGACAGAAGCAAGTGTCACTCGCATCACAAAATCAACAGAAATAGAGCTTACCATAGAAGATATTCGCAAAGAATTAAGTTACACCGGGCATACCTATTCCATCACGCGAGCCATGAGAGACGTCAACGAACAAAGAATCGGTTTAAAGTCAGAAGATCATATTCTATACTTGGGGACGGAATATCAAAAATTTTATAACGACATCCCCCGGAAAGCACTGACGGACATCGCCATCATCGGCAGTAATCTGTTTTATAAAGGGATTGAGGATTTTTTCCGTATTGTCTCTGTTTTCCCCAATCTCAATTTTCATGTTATCGGTTCCGGAATGGGCAAAATTGATTTCCCGCAGGAAATCGAAAAACGAAATCTGAAGAACTTGAAGTGGCATGGCCCGGAATCCCACGAACAACTGAAAAAATCATTGGGAAACATTCAATTGCATGTATTTCCATCACGAGCGGAAGGTTTTCCAAAAGTCACGCTTGAAACTGCGGCGGCGGGCGTACCGTCCGTGGTTTATGACGATTACGGCGCGAACGAATGGATTACTTCCGGCAAGAATGGTTTTGTGGTAAAATCCGTAGATGATATGATTACCGTAATTCAGGATTTGCTGGATCATCCGGAAAAGTTACAGCCTTTGGCGGACAATGCCAGAGAATTGGCAAAATCTTTTGACTGGAAAGTCCGGATCAAAGACTGGGAAAAAATTATTGATACATTATGAAAGGACCGTGCTTAATGTCTAATATACTACTAAACAAATTGTCTACAGAACTTATATATGATACATCTTGCAACCAATCAGAAACCCAAAAAACATTTGTTACAGTATGCTTATCATGCTACTGTTGTGAAAAAACAATTATTCAAGCATTAGAAAGTTTATTACAACAAACATATAGGGATTATGAAATCATTATTTCTGATGATTGTTCTACAGATTGTTCTGTTTCAGTATTACTGGCATTCCTGAAATCATATACAGGAAACATTCCAATCAAGTTATTTAAGTCTATCAAGAATCAAGGTACCTTATGGAATCGTTTTCCCTGTTTATATTTTGGAAAAGGCCAATTATTTGTCTTGGCAGATGGCGATGACTACTCATTTCCAGACCGGCTGGAAAAAGTTGTAGAATGTTGGAATAAATTAGAAAACAAACCATCTATCATCGCAACAAATTCTATTATCGTACGAAATGAAATTATCAGTAATGAAATATCTATTCCTGGATCAGATAAAATGTTTTCTCCCGGAGACCCAGTAAACACGCCATTTATTTGTTATACCGCAGGTTTTGTGCTTTCACGTCAATTCTTTGATCTTTTCAAAGAGAATCTCCCAACGACAAGAATCATTGCCGATGACAGTGTTTTAGGAAGAAGAGCTATTTTAGCAAATGGCATGTATTTCATGTCTCAACCTGTTTTTTACTATAGATATTCACCATCTTCAACAAGTGGTAGCGGGTGCAATGGCAAAAATTGGATTCTTGACAGAATTAATCGTTGGGATCTACTGTTAAGTGATATTGCTTATATTCGCCCGGATCACACAGTTCCTCCTGGATTGAAAAAAAGAATTCTACATGAGCGTAAAAAGATGGAAATCGATGCAAAAGCAATTGATTGCCGTCTTTGGATTTGGTGGTATTATTGGCTGAGGATGATATTGCTCAGTCCTCAGGAAAGCGTTGCTATGCTGAAAAAGAGAATCAAATTAATTGTCAGAGGTTCTGTAAATGCTCCGTGGAAACGGAAAAAAGAAACTGGAGAAAACTTATGATTACCGGAAACGAACATCTGTCGTTGCGGGACAAATTGGCGGCCATCTATGTCGTCATACCAGTTTATAATTCAAAGGCGTATTTACATCGTTGCATTGATTCTTTCCGCAACAGTGATTTTCAAAACCATCACCTGATCTGTGTAGATGACGGCAGTACGGACGGCAGCGGAAAATTGTTGGATGAACTTGCCTCACAGGATTCCAGAATGACGGTTATTCATCAGAAAAACACAGGTGTTTCCGCGGCACGCAACGCAGCTCTGGAACTATTATATGATTCTCCGGAATGCCGGAATGCTTTCGTCACATTTACCGACTCGGATGATTATGTGCATCCTCAATACCTTTCTATTTTAATTGATCTTATCAAAAAAAATAAACTTGATTGTTGCATTTGTTCCTATGAACGAATTTATAAATCTCAATCCAAGAATGTAGTTCATTACAAAGATAGTGAGGTTATCAAGTCCTTTTCCATATCCCACGCGACCTATTCTTTCAGCAGGATTTGGGGATCTGTTTTTCTGATTGAAGATTTGAAAGGCCTTTTCTTTCAGCATGGCTTAAAATGGGGTGAAGATTGTCTATTTATAGTAGAATATATGTATAGGAAAAACAGGAAAGTCGGGATCTCCGATCTACCGCTTTACAAATATGTCTTCACGGGAAATTCCGCCATATGTTCCACCAGTTTTGAAGATTATTGGACTTTCATTGAGGATTTTGAACAGCTAGTACGAAATCTTCCTCCCAATCCTGCTGAAAAGCCTCTTCTTCTGAGAAGAACATTACGACAGGCTATCCATATCTGCTATGACTTCAGATTTGATAAAATCAAATATGCGGAATCTCAAAAAAAGATCAAAGATCTATACTACCGAAACAAGGATTTGGTAAAACTCTTGCCACAAAAAGAAAGAATTGCGATAATGCTTTCCGTTTATAGTCCCGCCTTGTACTGTTGCTATCGCGTATATCTGAAAATGAGAGGAATGAAATAGCACATAAATATAGCAAAATACTACAGAGGAAAATAATTGTCAGAAATTCTGCAACTGTTTCCTGAGAAAAATAAATTTATCCATAATACGTTCTCGCGCAAAAAGCAGTGATCAAAATTCTTTTACAGGGGCTCTCCTTGTTTTGGAAATAGGCTTTGCATTTTTCTGATACCACTCTTAGTTGATGCTGTGAGACACAGTATATTTGACCGTATCGGCATCTATAAATTAGTCAAGTAGCGGATTGGCTGACAAAGCTATATGGCAAATATATGGATATAATCTTTCAAAAATAAAACTTAGCCACTGTCAAAAGGGAACATCTGATATGAAAGTTATTCTTGGATTTAATGAACTGAAAAATGACGGTATGGGAAGTGCGGCAATCACTTTAATCAAAGCTCTGCGGACGCAGGGCTTGACCGTTATTCCGGTACATGCATGGCATGAAATTGATCTGCCCGGATATGAAGAATCTTACGATCCGCAGTTTGTTGACGGCAACTTTGAATACGGTATAGATGGGCAGACCTTGAAACGTATGACAGATCATATCAATAATCTGGCAAATGATGGTGATGTATTTCTGCATTTCGGATCGCCGAACTGGGGTGCATGCATTCCATATTTCAAACCGGGAATCCGTATTATTACAGCAGTACATAGTATCAATCCGTCGACCTTAAAACTGGGAAGAGCATTTGCAGAAAGAGTCTCAGCCTTTGTCTGTATTTCAGAAGGGGTTCGCCAGCGTTTTGTCCGCAAGCTGAAAAAAAACGATATTCAAAAGGTTCATCTCATCGCGAATGCCGTTGATGATGCAGACTCCCCTAAAACACAATACGACCTCAAAAATCCGATTCAAATTTTATTCATCGGCAGAATAGAAGATACCAGTAAAGGGTGCGGAAAACTTCCAAAAATCCTGATGGAACTGAGAAAACGCAATATTCCGGCAAGATTGAACCTTTATGGATATTTTCATAACTGGGAAGATCAATGGTGGAAAGCTGTTGACCGGTGTAATGTCCGGAATATGGTTGAATATCATGGTGAAGTTAAACATGAAGAAATCTATGATATTATGCGTGAATATGACATATTCATTGCACCTTCCAATTTTGAGGGTTTCCCGCTCTCAATCTCTGAAGCGATGATGATGGGCTTGCCATGCGTGATATCCCGGATCGAAGGGGTAACTGACTGGATTTCCGAAAATGGGAATTCTGCACTGCTGGCCTCAAAAACAAATATTCAGGAATTTGCAGATGCCATTGAGAAATTATACAGAACACCCGGACTCGCCCAAAAAATCGGTGAAGCCGCGCGCAAAAGAATAAAAGAACTTGCGTCCTTCAAAAGTCATGGAGAAAAGTATGCCCATCTGATCGAACAGGTTTCTAAATCCGATCGTTATCAGATAATCAAACCGAAATGCACATTTGACGATTATCGCTATCCGGAAGAATTAAAGCCGTGGGGACCGGCAAGACTTCTACCGGTATGGCTGAAGACTTATCTTCGCAGATTCATGTAATGAGTTTACCTGTATATATAGTCATAACTCCATTTTTCCCCTCACCGGATAACTGGCGCGGCGCGTACTGCTATGATTTTGTCAAAGCATTGATGCGAACGGAGAAATATGATGTCCGGGTGTTTGTTCCCGGGAAAGGTGATGACTACGAATATCATGGAGTCCGGGTCTGCCGCTTCCTGGATAGAATGTTGCCGAGTGCAGTTTTTCCGTTTCTTTTCTCCTGCAGCAATCAAAAAGCATTTCTCAGAAAAATCCGGCAAGAGAATATTCCTTTTTCTCAGATCAAAGTTTGTCATGCACACACGGCTTTTTTTGGAATTTACGCTTTAGCAGTAAAAAAACAGAATCCAAAATGCAAAACTCTTTTACATCATCATGATCCGGCATCGTTTGGACTGAATCTCGGCAAATTAAGACATTTCTATCCACACAAGCTGATCAATTTTGTCTTGCTGAAGAAAATGCACGAACAAATTGACTGCCATGTATTTATCAGCAAGATGGTAAAAAACAGCTTTTCGTCGGTTCCCGATGCGGCATGGAGCTGTTACTCTGAATATCAACGGCAAATGAAAGGACTGCAGTTTGCCTGTCAGACTCATATCCGGAACAGTCTTATTCTGCATAATGGAGTAGACTCTTCAATATTCAGCCCCGCATCAGCGAATAAAACGGATCATGGATTTCGCATTGGGTGTATCGGTAATTTTGGCGACTGGAAATCACAGATTACCCTGTTGCAGGCGATAAAGTCATTAAAACAGTTTTTTCCGGATTTATCGGTCCGCTTTGTCGGCAGTGGCGAATATTTGGATCAATGCAGAAACTTTGTCAAAGAGAATCTATTGGAATCCATCGTTTCGTTTGAATCAGAATGTGATCATCACGATTTGCCGTCATTTTATTATTCGATTGATCTGTTTGTTCTGCCGTCTTATTTCGAAGGATTCGGGTGTGTGTTTACCGAAGCATATTCCTGCGGAGTTCCATTTATTACTTGCGAAGGTCAGGGAATGGATGATCTGATTCCACAGGAAGAACGCGGCCTTTGGCTGTGTCCGCCTATGAATCCGGATATATTGGCTGAAAAAATACGCTATTATTTTATACATCGTCCAATAATGCATTTAAGCGGACCTGTTGATATTAACATCTTGGTCAGCAATTTTATAAAAGAACTGGAAGAGATTCTGACATGAATGTATTCTCATCATTTTTTCCGGAACTCGCCATACTGAAAATCCCACAGGAAGGAGTACTGGAACCAACCAGACTAAAATTGGCTTCATTTTGGGCTCTTTTAACCGCATTTATTGTTTTGAATAACATTGTATGGTTTACCCCGACATTGGGTGGAGCCTATTATGCCGTATTAATCGGGATTTTGGCAATCGTAATGCTGTCAGCAGGGAAAATCAGACTGAACATTGAGATGCTGCTGATTTATCTCGCTTGTTTTTGCAGCATCTATTTTAATGATATTCCATCATTTTTTAAATCGGAATACCGGCTGATCTCATTTATCGCGATTACACTGCTTGTATCCCCGGCAATCAGCTCAAACTTTCTGGCAGTATTCAGAATTAAACTGTTTCGCAACATGCTGATAGGCATTGTGCTACTGGTCCTGTTATCATTCGCATCCCGTTTTGTGGGGCTTTCAAAGAGCCAGGGCGCGTATTGGTGCGGAATTGTCAATCACTCCATGACTTTAGGACCAGTTTGCGGCATAGCCTTTATTACAGTTTTAAGTGACTGGATAGTTGCCGGGAAAAATTATACGACTGCTAAGAAATTCTGCTTGATAATAACCATAATTGCAACCCTTGCCTGTTTATTTGGTGCCAGCTCCAGAGCTGCGATTCTTGCTACTGTAATGGGAACAATCATTGTTACCGGAGCACATTTCAAGGCAAATCAAATATTTAAATGGGGTACATTAATTACCATTGCATTAGTGTTGAGTACTCCATTATGGTCTCCTTTATGGGATACTGTCATGGCAAAAAATCAAAATTCCGAAACGCTCTCCCTTTCTTCCCGCGAAGTTATTTGGCAGCAAAGAATTGATGAGTTCAGATCCCACCCCGTTTTCGGAACTGGATTCGGAACTGTCGATATTGAAGCGGAAGCGAGTCTTTTTAACGAGCAATCAGGACAAGTGGAAACAGGAAGTTCATGGTTGTCAATTCTGTCGATGACAGGTCTCGTTGGGATATTCGCTTTCCTGCTACTGCAGTATAACACGATCTTCCGTTTCATGCGCCTCACTGACAGGAAATCAATGATTCTGCTGCTTGGCCTCTTATTTTTCTGGTATGGAGAAATGTGTGCAGAAGGATTCTGGTTTGCTGCAGGCAGTTTTGAATGCTTCTTCCTCTGGCTGTTATGGGGATGCTTTGATGCAGCATTGTGCATACAGGACCGGTTAGCGAAAAGCAAGATCATAAATTAAGGATATTATATGAGTCTGCATGTTATAAGATCAACAGAAGAGCTTATTCAGCTGAGAGACAGTTGGGGAGATTTATATAAAAAATCTTCCTCAGCTACCGTTTTTCAGTCTTATGAATATAATTTATCCGCATGGAATTTTATTAAGATTCATGATAAAGCAGAAAATCTATATATTGTCATTGACAAAGATCAATCCGGAGCCTTAAACCTTATTTTACCTTGCTATATTGATGAAAGAGGCTATCTCCGTTTTATCAACGACCTGCATACGGATTTCTGTGATTGTCTCATTTCGGATAACAGTACAAGCATACATCATCTTATGGAAGATCTTTTTGAACTGATCCAAAAAGAAAGTGAAATCACTTTTCTCTATTTCGACAATCTGAGAGGAGGCTCACCGCTTATTCCTTATTTCAAAGTTTTCGGCAATAATACGATGATTTTCTCTCAGACAGAGCATACCTCGCTGCATTTGCAAAAAGAAAAATCATATCCGGAAAGTTTCTCTCATCTGAAGAGTAAAGAACGGGCAAAATTGAAAAAAATATTGCGGGATGCCCCTCCTATGAACTTGAAACATTTCAAGAGCTCAGAACAGGTCTTTCCGGAAGAAGTCCTGCAGCAGCTGTGGAAAGAGATTACAGACAGAGGGCTACGTTCCCGAAGCTATTTGAATCCGGACTTTTTTAATTTCACCCGCGACATGTATCAAAACGGGTTACTGGAAATTATATTGCTCCATGACCCGGAAACCGATAATCCTGCTGCTGCGGCATACTTCTATGTATCTTCTGAACAGAATTTCTGGATGCAGTGGGTTATTCTATGCGCAGACAAGCGCTTAAATCTGCCATTGGATATTCTTTGCTGCAACGAATTCAGTAAAGTCAATGAAGGCATTCTGGATTTCGGCAGAGGCGGCTACTTTTACAAAGTACATAACTTCAAGCCGGAAATCAAGCCGTTATACAGGTTGCTGCTCTCAAAAAACTTACGGGGAAATCTATATATCCTTTACAGGGTTATGATTGCCCACCTGCGAAAGACATACAACAAGTATCATGAATAAAGTTCTTGCAATCTTAATGGAGCCGGCACAGTACACGTTAGACCGGAACTCCGCAATTTATGATCCAATGGGGATAGACTACATCTATCTCCGCGGGGAATCGGTTGCCAGTAATGTTCAAGTTTCGGCTGAGGATCGATTGGAAAAAGGAATTCTGTCCCGGTTCAGATCAGCACGCTCCTATCTGAGAAATTATGATACAGTCATTATCAACGGTTATAACAGCCTTGAGTTTATTCTCTTCTGGATGCTGAACCTGTGGTATAAGAAAGTTATAGCGATTGAATCGGATACACCTCTGAGAATTCCTCAAACATGTCTTAAGCGTCTTCTGAAATTTCTTTATCTACACCTTATATTCTCCCCGAAATGGATCTATGGACTAGCAGGCGGAAGTGTCTCTCATGTTCAGTTGTTCTCTCATTATGGGATGCCGACAAATCGAATATATCTTATGCCGATGGTAATCGACACAAACAAATTTATCAAACTAAAAAAAGATCTCAATAAAAACTCCAGTTCAATATTCCGCTTTCTCTATGTCGGCAGACTTGTCGAATGTAAAGATTTACCAGTACTGCTTCAAGCATTTTCTACGCTGAACAAAAAGCATAATAACACGGAGTTGGTTCTTGTTGGCAATGGAGAATTGGAATCTCAGTTGAAAGGTCAATGGAATAATTATAAAGGCATTACTTTTGCCGGCGTGCAATATGGAGAATGCTTATTAGATTTCTACAGAAAAAGCGACTGCTTGATTCTTCCATCAAAATCAGAACCATGGGGATTGGTTGTCAATGAAGCTCTTGCTGCCGGTCTGCCTGTAATTGTCTCAGATTCAGTCGGAGCCCGGTGGGATTTGGTGGAAAACCCAAATACAGGCATCGTTTTCCCCACGGGAAATGCGGAAGAACTCGGCAAGGCTATGGAAAAAATGATCTCGGATTCTGATTTTTATCAATCATGCTCGAAAAATGCTGCCGATTTAATGCATAACCATTGGAATTTTACATTTTATAAAAAATGTCTGGAAGAATTCCTCCATGAAACAGGAAAATCGCAATGAACGCACTCAAGAAAAATTTATTATTTCTGGGCAGCCTTCTGCTCCATTCAAAAGACAGTAAAATCATTTTCTATCATGATGTTTTTGATCAGAAACAGAATACGGACATGGGAACTCCGCTGGAACTGTTCAAACAGCATTTGGCAACAGTAGAAAAATCCGGATTTGAAATTGTATCCCAAGTCTCTCAGGCACAAAAACAAATTCAGATTACCTTCGACGATGGCTTCCGGGGATTATGGGAATGCCGTAAGTTCTTCTATCAGCAAAATTGGAAACCGACCGTTTTCATTGCCGTTGACCTGATCGGGCAAGATGGCTATCTCTCCAGGAATGAAATTCTGGAACTGCAGGAACAAGGTTTCATCTTCCAATCCCATGGCTGGAAACATCAAGTGCTGACTGATTTTCATGGACAGGATTTGATTCATGAGATCGCCGGTTCCAAACAATATTTATCCGAACTTCTTAATAAAGAAGTGGATGAGCTTTGTTTCCCCGTCGGATTCTTTTCAGAAGAAATTTTAAAGTGTTGCTCTGCAGCCGGATACAGGAAGCTGTATTCTTCCATTCCGGGCAACTATGATCATCCGGTATTTCCGCAGGTGGTCAGAAGAAATCTAGTGCAGTTCTATTCTGCAAAAGAAGTCAGCTGGGTTTTGCATGGTGCATTGACCCCCTTTGCCAAACGTTATTTCAACATGCATTTTCATAAATAAACAGGGAATTTGATGAAAATTATTCAAGTTGTACCAGGTATTAGCTCCGAAGCAGCAGGAACTACATACTATATTTGGAATCTTTGTAACAGCCTGCTGAAGCAGCATCAGATGGTGGAATTACATGTACTTAATGCTGATAACGAAGAAAAAAATGGACTAATCATTAAAGGATACCCGAAACACTATTTTCCACATCCCATGTTAGGGGCTTCTCCAGAAATGCTTCGTGGTTTGCGATTTGCGTGTAGACATGCAGATATAATTCATGATAACAGTTTATGGATGATGCCGAATATCTATCCAGGAAAAGCGATTGCGAGAACAAATTGCAAGTTGGTTGTCTCTCCACATGGGACATTGGCCGCTTGGGCGTTGGCAAGAAGAAAATATCTTAAGAAGATTATAGGATATATGTTTGGACAGTATAAAGTCTTAAAAGATGCACATATGTTCCATGCTACTTGCTATAAAGAATATCAGGAGATTCGAGCCGCGGGTTATACCCAGCCTGTTGCAGTTATCCCTATTGGAATAGATATTCCGCATGGGGAAAAGAATCAGGGAAACAGAAGAAAACTTCTTTTCCTTGGTCGTCTTCATCCGGTGAAAGCTGTAGATAACCTACTACAAGCATGGGCATCTGTAGCTTCAGATTTCCCCGATTGGGATTTTCAAATAGTAGGACCCGATTTTGGCTTAAAACAAAAATTGCAAGATATTGTACAAACACATAAAATTCCCAGAGTAGAATTCAGAGATGAACAAAATGGTAATAAAAAATTAAGCTTTTATCGTTCAGCTGATTTATATGTCTTGCCATCCTATACTGAAAATTTCGGAATAACTGTTGCAGAAGCATTGGCCTCTGGAACTCCTGTTATTGTAAGTAATACCATACCTTGGCAAGAAGTAAATTCAAGAAATTGTGGATGGTGCGTAAAAAATACTCCTGAAGAATTAGCGCACCAGTTGCAGCATTCAATGAATCTTTCCAGAGAAGAGTTAAATAAAATGGGGAAAAATGGACAAGTTTGGATGAAAAGAAACTTTTCCTGGGACAATGTCGGAATAATGATGCTTAATTCCTATAAATGGCTCTTAGGACAAGCAGATAAACCAGACTATATTATTGAGGATTAATCTAATGAACACACCAACATCTCACTCCAGATCAAGAGTTCTGTGTATCTATGCGACCAGGCAGATAGACAGCAATTTATTTATGAGTTCAACTATTTTCAATGGGCTGAAGAAAGGCGGATTTCAACCGGATATTATTTTTGCAGGAACCAAAGATGTTTTGAGCATATTCCATAAAAAATACAGCCATTACTTTAATAAGGTGTACGATATTGAATTATCTTCGTCAAGGATAAAAAGATATTTAAAAAACGATTTTCAAAAAACAATTCATTCTTTTCTGCAACATTTTATTACCGACAATCTCATCAGGCCATACAGCAAGCGACAGCTAAAATCATTAAAATTAGAACAATATCAGTATATACTGTCTTTTGTTCCACCGCCGATATCCGGATTGTTGGCCCATGACATTCAGGCGATCTACAATATGCAAAATACCCCACTGATTCAATATTGGACGGACCCATTATCTTTAGGCCGTTGCAATGATATAACAGATATTCCACCATGGCGTTATTTTCATAAAAACTTGAACACAAAATATTAGGATTTGCAGATAAGATTGTTTTTTGGTATCCTTTATTGTCTGAAATGGAACAAAAATTGCATCCGGCATTTGCCTCCAAAATGACTTGGAGTGATGTTAGCTATGTAGAACGGATACTTATTCCTCATGCACAAAATAACCAAATTATAGTGGGATTATTTGGAGCATATCAAAAAAGAGTCAGAAATATTATCCCTTTATTAAATACATTACATTATTTCCCAGAAATTAGATTCATTTTTAGAGGAGATTCTGATATATCTATAGACCCGGTGAACTATCCAAATTTAGATATAGAAACAGGAAGACGCCCGGCAGAAGAAATAGAAATTCTTGAAAATAAATGCGATATTCTCTTGTCATTGGGTAACTTGTCTGGAATTACTCCTGCAGGAAAAACGTTTTACTATGCAAACTACGATAAACCGATTGTCTATATTGGAGACGGTCAACATAAAAAATATTTTGAAGATTATCTCAGCGGATTTGAAGACCGATATATTATCTGCGAAAATACCGTCGAAAGCATTCGTAAGGGGATAAAAAAAGCGTTGGATATTCTTCCTGTCTTCAAACTAAAAATTCCCTTAAGAATGAAACCGGAAATCATTGCCCAAAAAATATTGAGTCTGAGCACGAAACAATGAAAAACCAGATTTCAGCAATTGTACTGACCTTTCAGGAGGAACTTCACATTGCACGCTGTATCAAGAGTTTACAGCGTGTTTGCAGTGAAATTTTCATTGTCGACAGTTTCTCCACGGATAAAACCTGCGAAACAGCCAAATCTCTGGGTGCTCATGTGGTTCAGCATGAATACATTAATCAGGCACAACAGTTTCAATGGGCACTGGACACTCTTCCCTGCAAGGGAGACTGGGTCATGAGACTGGATGGGGATGAATATCTGTCCGATGAGCTCGTCACAGAAATCCAAGCGAAACTTCCGGATTTTCCCGAAGATGTTACCGGCTGTAATCTTCCATTGGATGTAGTCTTTCTCGGACGGAAACTTCGCTACGGACGCAGACGCCCTCCCGCAATTTTGCGTCTGTGGAGAAATGGTGCTGTTTATATGGAACAGCGCTGGATGGATGAACGCTGTGTTTTGAAGTACGGCAAAGCAGTCACTCTGACAAATCGTTTTGTCGATCACAATCTGAATGGTTTGACCTGGTGGACACAAAAGCATAACAATTATGCCAGCCGTGAACTGGCGGTGGAAATCGGCAGCCGCTACGGATTATTCGAGGACAATGGCTCGAATCATTTGCAGCAGAGAAACAATCAGAAAAAACGTTATTATAAACTGCCCCCGTTTCTGCGTGCTTTCGCCTATTTCTTTGTCCGCTACATTCTTCTGGGCGGTTTCCTGGATGGCAAACCGGGGCTGATCTGGGCCACTCTTCAGGCATACTGGTATCGTTTTCTTATTGATGCCAAGATGTACGAGCTCGAAACAGTTCTCGGCAAGAATCCTGAAAAAGAACAACTTCGCGAATACTTCAAAAAAAATTCAGGCTTAAAAATATAAATATTTACGAAAGGATAACTTTTCCATGTCGCTTTTCAAGGACAAAACATTATTGATTACGGGAGGAACGGGCTCATTCGGAAATGCGGTGCTTCGCCGCTTTCTGGATTCCGATATCCGTGAAATCCGCATCTTCTCGCGCGATGAAAAAAAACAGGACGATATGCGGCACGAACTGCAGAATCCTAAAGTGAAATTCTATATCGGCAACATCCGCGACCGTCAGAGTATTGATATGGCAATGGAAGGAGTCGATTATGTCTTCTCCGCCGCCGCGCTCAAACAGGTTCCCAGTTGCGAATTCTTTCCTCTGCAGGCGGTGCAGACCAACGTGATCGGTACCAATAATGTACTGGAAGCCGCCATCGCGCACAAGGTGAAAAATGTGGTCGTCCTTTCTACCGACAAAGCGGCGTATCCGATCAATGCCATGGGAATTTCCAAAGCGATGATGGAAAAAGTTGCCATTGCCCGCGGACGCGCCCTCGGTCTGGATGCCGGCACAACCATCTGCTGTACCCGTTACGGCAATGTGATGGGGTCCCGCGGGTCGGTTATTCCGCTATGGGTCGATCAGATCAAATCCGGCAAGCCGATCACGATCACCAATCCGGAAATGACCCGTTTCATGATGACTCTCGATGATGCGGTTGACCTGGTGATTTATGCCTGGCAGCATGGTGAAAACGGCGATCTCTTCGTACAAAAAGCCCCGGCAGCTACACTGGTCGTACTGGCGCAGGCACTCAAGGAACTTTACAACTCCGATGCGGAAATCAAAGTCATTGGAACGCGTCACGGCGAAAAACTCTACGAGACACTGGTCACCCGCGAAGAGATGGCGAAAGCAATCGACATGGGGGGCTACTATCGCGTCCCATGCGACACCCGCGACCTCAATTACGACAAATATTTCATCGAAGGTTCCGAAAAAATAAACGAGGTTGACACCTATCACTCCCACAATACCAGGCGTCTGGATGTGGCGGAGATGAAAGAACTGCTCAAGAAACTTAAACTGATCCGTCAGGATCTGGGGCTCGGCAATGGCGGCTGTTGAAGTGATCCAGGGGGAGATCTTTCAGGATGCCCGCGGCAAAATCTCCTCGCTCAATTCATTCCGTTTTCCGGGCGTCTCGCGTGTTTATTTTCTCCATCATCCGGATACCTCCGTGGTGCGCGGCTGGAACGGACACCGTCTGGAAAAAAAATGGTTTTACTGTGTCCACGGAGCATTCACGCTCGGTCTGGTTGAGATCGACAACTGGGAAAGTCCCTCCAGAACCCTTCAGCCGCAGCTCTTCAACCTGACCGAAAACGACAGCCGGATTGTCTGTGTTCCGGAAGGTTACGCCAGCTGTATGCGGGCGGAAATCCCCGGTTCGGTGCTGATGGTGTTCTCCGGCAAGACGCTCGACGAGGCAATGGCGCTCTCCGACAGTTACCGCTATGACAAAAATTACTGGTTCAACTGGGATGATATAAAATGATTCGAGTCGGAATTACCGGACAGGCCGGCTTTGTCGGCACCCATCTTTACAACTATCTCGACACACTGAGTGAAGAGTTCGAACGGATTCCGTTCGAGGACAGTTTCTTTCAGGATGAAGCCAAGCTCCGCGCCTTTGTGCGGCAGTGCGATGCAATCGTACATCTGGCGGCGATGAACCGTCACCCGGATCCGCAGGTGATCTACAACACCAATATTCAACTGGTCAAACAGCTGATCGCCGCACTTGAAGCGGAACAGGTTTCCCCGCACATTCTCTTTTCCAGCTCCACGCAGGAAGAACGCAACAATCCTTACGGTGACAGCAAGAAAGAAGGACGCCGTCTGCTGCGCGAATGGGCGGAACGCTGTCACGGCAAGTTTACCGGCTGCATTATCCCCAATGTATTCGGTCCTTTCGGACGTCCCAACTACAATTCGGTAGTCGCCACGTTCTGCCACCGCCTGACTCACGGCGAAACGCCGGAAATTCAGACCGACGGCTCAATCAAACTCATCTATGTGGGCGATCTCTGCAAAGAGTTTGTCAGCCGTATCCGTTCGGGAAAAAGCGAAGATCCCTCTCCGATTCCGTGGGGAGCGGAAAGGAAAGTCTCCGAACTGCTGGCGTATTTCATGCGTTTCAAGGAACAGTATTTCGGGAAAGGCGAATTTCCCAAACTCGAAACGCCCTTTGAAATTCAGTTGTTCAATACGTTCTGCGGCTATATCGACACGGAGAAGTTTTATCCGTTTCATCTGGTAAAGCACACCGACAGCCGCGGAACGTTTGTGGAAACCGTCAAACTGCACGACCTCGGCGGACTGGTCTCGTTTTCGACCACTCATCCGGGCATCACGCGGGGCAACCACTATCACACCCGCAAAATCGAACGGTTCGCAGTGATCAAGGGCAAAGCCCGCATCGAACTGCGCAAGATCGGAAGCGACAAAAAGATGAGCTTTGAACTGGACGGTGAACAGCCCTCTTTCGTGGACATGCCGGTCTGGCACACCCACAATATCACCAATATCGGCGATGAAGATCTTTACACGATTTTCTGGATCAACGAATTTTACAACCCGGCCGACCCGGATACATTTTTTGAAGAGGTATAAGCAATGGAAAAGTCGAAACTGAAAGTAATGTCGATTGTCGGGACGCGTCCGGAGATTATCCGGCTCGCCGCCGTGATCAAGCGTCTGGAACAGCATCTTGATCACAAGATGATTCATACCGGACAGAACTATGACTACGAACTCAATCAGGTATTCTTTGACGATCTGGGGCTGAGAAAACCGGACTACTATCTGGGAGTCGATACCTCCAGTCTGGGCCATGTACTGGGAGAGACACTGATCAAGGTTGAAGAGATTTTCCGGGCGGAGAAACCGGATGCCGTGTTAATTCTCGGCGACACCAATGCCGCCATTGCCGGAATTATGGCGAAACGCATGAAGATTCCGATTTACCACATGGAAGCGGGCAACCGTTCGTTTGACCTCAATGTCCCGGAAGAAATCAACCGCCGGATCATCGACCATATTGCCGATTTCAATCTGGTCTACACGGAAAACTCCCGCCGTCATCTGCTTGCAGAAGGCTTGAAACACCGCCATGTCTACGTCACCGGTTCTCCGATGTACGAGGTGCTGACCGGCTACATGGACAAAATCAGACAGTCCGACGTCCTCAACAAGCTGAACCTCAAGGAAAAGGAATATTTTCTGGTAAGCTGTCACCGCGAAGAAAACGTGGATTATCCCGGCAATCTGCGTAAAATCATCTTCTTTCTCAATTCTGTGGCGGAAAAATACAATATGCCGGTGGTGGTCTCAACCCATCCGCGCACCCGCAAACGCATCAAGGCTTTGGGCGACATTCACATTGATTCCCGGATTCAGTGGCTGAAACCCTTCGGCTTCTTTGATTACAATGCCCTGCAGCTTCACGCGAAATGCACGATCTCCGATTCCGGCACGATCAGCGAAGAATCCAGCATGCTGAACTTCCCCGCGGTGACAATCCGTCAGGCTCTGGAGCGACCCGAAGCTCTTGATGCCGGCACGATCATCATGACCGGGCTCGACCCGGAAACAGTACTGGATGCCATTGCTCTGGTGATTCAGGAGTTTGAAGAAAACGGCGGCAGATACGACCGGATCTGCCCGGAGTACCAGGTCTCCAATACCTCCTGGCGCGTACTCAAACTTATCCTCGGCACGGCGAAGCTCGCCAACCGATGGCAGGGCATTGAGCTGAAAGAAGAAAGCAGATAACACACGCTTTTATTGAGATCCCCGTTATGGATGATAATCCGGATTTATCATCCATAACGGCTGCAATTCATGGCAAAGTTCATCACTGCCGGATTATGAATCAAACCGATGAAGGAAATAAAACTCGTGTTCCGGCAATCAGATATGGACATATTCCTGTCGTTCTTCCCGATAAAAATATTCCATACTTTCTTAATTTTTCTCCTGCAGCACTTGACATTCCACTAACCTTGTGTTATCATTATACAATAGGAATGAAGAGATTGTTCATTTCTTCATAAAATGTTTACAAACCATATAACAAAAAGAAGGTGAAAAATGATGAAGTTTTCACGTCTTGCATTTCCGGCACTGGCTCTCGCGGCACTGCCGCTTGCGGCGGACGTTCCCGAACTGGAGAAACTGGTCCCCGAAGCCAAAGGGTATGAACTGATCTATAAGTTCAGTCCCATACAGACCCGCAACAAACAATATGAAGTGGACAACAGCGAAGCACTTTCCGGAACGCTGAAACGGCTCGGTTATCTGCTGAAACTCACCGACAAGCAGGGAAAAGAAACATGGGTGTATGCGGAAATGGATCCGTTCACTCAGGACCTTGTCAAAGTCGGGCGGCCCGACAGCGCAAGCGGCATCATTCAGGACTATGTCAACAATCTGAAAGTCGCCTCCAATGTTCCCGGCGTCGAAACCGGAACCTTTGAAAAAGGAAATGTCGAATTCTGGCAGACCAATTACGGCGGCAACAACGCGAAAAAGATCCCCGGAGCAACCGGTCGGTATGACTTCGGCGATTCAGCACAGGCGAACAATGCCACCGGACACGGCTCCATGCAGGTTCACAACTTCCTGAAAAAACAGACCGTTTTCGCCTACAACCGGCACGGTGATCCCAACTGCGAGCTCGGAATCGGCAATAATCCGAAAGGAAATCCCGACTGGACATTCCAGCAGACCGGAAAGCAGTACAAGACAACGGAAATGTACGTTGTCGGCAAATTTGACAATCTGAAAAAAGTCACTCCGCTCAAGGTCGATCACAGCAAGATCAAGTTTTCCGCGAAACTCGACCGCGACAATCCGAACTACAAACCCGGCGAACCGATGAAATTCACATTCCTTGTGGATTTTGCCGGTCAGCAGCTCCCGGAAAAGCCCTATACGCTCTTCTGGAAACGGACCGGGGACGACGGCATAACCAAAAGCGGAACGGTGAACGTCGTTCCCAATCAGCCCGTCGAAGTGACTGTCAGCTCCGACAAACCCGGATTTGTCCGCGTTGAAGCCTGGCTGCGCGACCACAGAGGACGCAATGTCACCGTCAGCTATCCGCATCCCTGGAACAAAAAAGCAAAAATTGCCCGCAGCAAAGCATTCGACGGCGGAGCCGGAGTACAGATCGACACTCTGAAACAGGCGGTCGCCGAACCGGCTGATTTTGATGCATTCTGGGCAAAGCAGAAAGCGAAACTCGACAAGGTCCCGCTGAAATACACCATGACCGAAGTCAAACCGTCCAATGCCAAAGTCAAACAGTACGCGGTTTCCATCGACTGCGCCGGACCGCGTCCCGTTACCGGCTACCTGACTCTCCCCGTCGATGCCAAACCGAAATCCCTGAAAGCCGTCGTCAATTATCAGGGGTACGGAACCGGAGTTCAGAAACCCGGCGGTCATCTTCCGGGCAACCAGATCAATTTCCATGTCAACGCGCACGGTTATGACCTCGGCAAAGATGCCGCATATTACAAGGATTTCTTTGCAAAGATCAAGTCCAACAACCAGATTTACGCATTCGATCCCAAGCAGAATGCGGATCCGGAACAGGCCTATTTCAACGGCATGGCGCTGCGCGTGATGCGTTCGCTCCAGTTCGTCAAATCCCTCCCGCAGTGGGATGGCAAGAATCTCCAGGCGAACGGCGGAAGCCAGGGCGGCCTGCAGACCGTCTGGGCGGCGGCGCTTGATCCGCAGGTCAACCTTGCCACTCCGAACGTTCCGTGGTGCGCAGACTTCGGTGCAACCACCATCAAACGGCTCAACGGCTGGAGACCTTCCTATGTTCCCGGCCTGAACTACTACGACATCGTCAACCATGCAAAACGCATTCCGAAAACCTGTCAGGTCAACATCACCAAGGCGGGACTCGGCGATTATGTGTGCCCGCCCTCCGGCGTGACGATCCTTTACAACAACATCACCGCTCCCAAAAAGATCAAATATGTTCAGGGCGGAGATCATGGATTCAATCCCCCGCAGCCTCAGACCTTCACGGTGGAATCCAAATAAAAACGTCTCACGACGGCATATCAGAGCCGGGCGAACCGCCCGGCTTTTTCATTTTTCCTTACGAATGCGATTGAAAAACGCGCAATTCAGATGTATTTTACCGCATGATTTTCAACATAGAACAAAAGGTGGACACATGGATTACAGAATCGAAATCGCGGTAAAGCCGGAATGGCATGACGCCAGAGGCGAAGCCGCCCTCAAGAAAATCAACGATTTCCTCCACGGAAATGTTGACTCCATCCGCACAAGAGACGTTTTCACCGTTTCCGCGGACATCACAAAGGAACAGGCGGAAAAGATCGCCGCTGAACTCTCGAATCCCGTCCTCCAGAATCATCGGGTCGGAGAAACCGCTCCCGGAGAAACATTTGAATTCGACTGGATCGTCGCAGTCGGTTTCCGCCCCGGCGTCACCGACAACGTCGGACGCACCGCACGGGAAGCTGTCGGCGACATCATCGGCCGCAAACTCACCCGCGATGAAGATGTTTACAGCTCCATCGAGTACATGTTCCAGGCGAAAGAACTCAACCGCGAACAGGTTGCGGCTATCGCACGCGGAATCCTAGCCAATGAACTCATCGAAACGGTGAAAGTCCTTTCCCGCAACGAAGTTGCAAAAAGCGGAATGCCGCTCAACAAACCGGTCGTCAACGGTGTCGGCGGCGGAGAAGTCCGTCTGATCGACCTTGAAGTCCCCGACGAAGAACTTGTTGAAATCAGCCGCAAGGGAACGCTCGCGCTGACCCTGGAGGAGATGAAATCCATTCAGAACTATTTTCGCAATGCGTCGGACCGTGCGGCGTACGGACTCGACAAGCCCACCGATGTCGAACTGGAAGTGCTTGCCCAGACGTGGTCCGAACATTGCAAACATAAGATTTTCAGCGCGGAAGTCGATTACACCGACAAAACCACCGGCGAGCATGACACCTATGTTTCCCTTTACAAGACATTCGTTCAGAAAGGGACGAAAGAGATCGCAAAGAAAGTCGACTGGCTTGTTTCCGTCTTCACGGACAATGCCGGCGTGATCAAATTCAACGACAAACTCGATCTTGTCTATAAGGTCGAAACCCACAACAGCCCCTCCGCACTCGATCCCTACGGCGGCGCAATGACCGGAATCGTCGGCGTCAACCGCGACCCGCTGGGAACCGGTCAGGGCGCGGATCTGCTCGTCAACGTCTGGGGCTATTGCCTCGGCTCGCCGTTCACCGATCCGAAGGACGTTCCGGAAGGACTCCTTCATCCGCGCCGTCTCCGCGACGGCGTCCACAAAGGTGTGATCGACGGCGGCAATCAGAGCGGCATTCCCTACGGCATCGGTTGGGAACGGTTTGACGACCGTTACATCGGAAAACCGCTCGTCTACTGCGGTACGCTCGGAACCCTGCCGAAAACAGTCGGCAAGGTCCCCGGAGCATCCAAAACCATCAAGCCGGGCGATCTCATCGTCATGACCGGCGGACGCATCGGCAAAGACGGCATTCACGGAGCGACGTTCTCCAGCGAAGAACTGCACAAGGACAGCCCCGTGCAGGCGGTGCAGATCGGCGACCCGATCACCCAGAAAAAAATGTCCGATTTCATCTATGAGATCCGCGAACGCAACCTGTACCGTTTTGTCACCGACAACGGCGCGGGCGGTCTCTCCTCCAGCGTCGGCGAAATGGCGGAAATCTCCAACGGATGCCGCATGGATCTCGCCAAGGCGCCGCTGAAATACGCCGGACTCAAACCGTGGGAAATCCTCGTTTCCGAAGCACAGGAACGGATGAGCTTTGCGGTTCCGCCGGAAAATATCGACGAATTCCTCCGCATGGCGAAAGAACGCGATGTGGAAGCGACCGTTCTCGGAGAATTCACCGACGACGGAAAATTCTGCATGACTTACGGCGACAAAGTCGTTGCCTGTCTCGACATCAGCTTCATGCACGACGGACTGCCCCGTCTGCACCTGAAAGCGGTCTGGGAACCGAAACACTTTGAGGAACCGGAATTTGCAAACCGCTCCGTCAAAACAGACGTTCTTGCCATGCTCGGCCGCCTCAACGTCTGTTCCTGCGAATACAAAGCGCGTCAATACGACCATGAAGTGAAAGGGCTCAGCGTCATCAAGCCGTACACCGGCGTCAAACGCGACGTGGCTTCCGATGCGACGGTTTACATGGTTGAACCGCTGACCACCGAAGGCGTCGTGCTCTCCGCCGGAATCATGCCGCGTTACAGCGACATCGACACCTATCACATGATGGCGTCCACGATGGACGTTGCGATCCGTCAGGCTGTGGCAGTCGGAGCCGACCCGTCCCATCTCGCCGGACTCGACAATTTCTGCTGGCCGGACCCCGTCCAGAGCGAAAAGACGCCCGACGGCGAATACAAACTAGCACAGCTTGTCCGTGCGAACAAGGCGCTTTACGACTATGCGCTCGCGTTCACCGTTCCCTGCGTCTCCGGAAAAGACAGCATGAAGAACGACAGCACCCGCGGCGGACGTAAAATCTCCATTCCGCCGACCGTTCTGTTCAGCGTCATGGGCAAGATCAGCGATATTTCCAACGCGGTCTCCATTGACGCGAAACTCGCCGGGGATGCGGTCTGCATGATCGGTGCGACGAAGCGGGAACTCGGCGGAAGCGAATATTTCGCAATGCTCGGCAAAATCGGAAACGACGTGCCGAAAGTGGATGCGGAAATGGCGAACAAAACCTATGCGGCGTATCACAAGGCGCTGAATGCCGGATTGTTCCATTCTTCCATCTCCCCCGCAATCGGCGGACTCGCCGTTGCCGCGGCGCGCTCCGCAATGGGCGGACGTCTCGGAATGAGCATCCATCTTGATGCTGTCCCGAAAACGGAAGCTCTCAGCGATCTGGAAACCCTGTTCTCCGAGTCGAACAGCCGGTTCCTCGTGACCTGTGCGAAAGCGGATGTCGCAAAACTGAAAGAAATCTTTGCCGGAATCCCGTTCGCGGAAATCGGTGAAACCAATACAAGCGGCGATCTGGAATTCAGTTCCGCAGCGGGAAAAGTCGGAATCCCCGTGGAAGAGATGGTCGCAAACTACAAATCCACGCTCGCCGGAGTGTGAGAACAACCAACCGGAGTAAAGAAAAATGAATAAACGGATCCGCAAGAAAAAATGCCGCGGCGAATTCAAGGAACTCGCTTTCTCTCTCGCCGCCTCCTATGCAAAACTCAGCGAGGAAAATGCCGACGACTTCGTCGACAAGATCCTTGATAAAGCCGGGGAACTCAACATGTCCTGCGGCGGAACGTTCGAACTCGACCACTGCGATCTCTATATCGTCACCGGCCGGATCAACACGAATGAAACCGAACGCAAAGAAAAACTCGTCGAATTCTTCCGGGCTCTTCCGGGTGTGGAAAAAGTCGAAGCCGGAGAGTTTTTCGATGCATGGTACACCCCGATCGAAGACGATTGCGGATGCGGCTGCCATGACCACGATCATGAACACAACGAAGAGTGCGGCTGCAAATAACCGCCTTTTCCAACCCGTTTTCCAAAAGCCGCCGGGAATTTCCCCTGCGGCTTTTTTTGTTCCGCCGTTACAGAATACACAGGGAGTCTTGAATGGAAACCAGATACTTCAGCCGCTTTCATCACGATTCGGGCGTCACGGAAGTCGTCGCCGCACCGAAAGGGGCAAACACCTGGCTGGAGCCGTATCACAATACAATCCCGTTCTGGCCTGTGATGGCATACGAAAATTTCTTCAGCAAAGAGTACTTCTGCAGTCATCGCCAATACCCGCACTATGCGTTTGAACTTGTCTGCGAAGGCGAACTGGAGGTCGGTAAAAACGGCAAAACGGAACTTCTGAAGTCAGGCGAAGCGGCAATTCTGATCGCCGGAGAAGACTCCACGCTGAAGGCCGGACCATGCGGGTTCTGCCGGAAAACAAGCTGTACATTCACCGGAGAACTGGTACATGTGATTTTTTCGGCATTCCATCTGACCGACACGGACAAAATCACGCTTGAAACTCCGGAACAGGCCCAGCAGCTCATCAAACGGCTGGCGGAACTGCTTCACGCCCGCATCCCCGGAACGGAACCGGAAATCTGCGGAACCGGTTATCAGCTTCTGCAGTTGGCTTCCGCTTCGGTTCCTCACGGCAGTTCCCATCTGATCGAACGGGCAAAACGCCTGCTGACCCTGAGCGTTCCGGTAAAAGAGGAAATCCGCAATATCGCCCACAAACTCAATACCAACGTCAGCACGCTGGAGCACCTGTTCCGGAAACAGCTCGGCACAACACCCCGCGACTATCTGTCACAGCTCCGGATGCAGACAGCCGCCGAGCTGCTGCGCTCCGGCAATATGCGGATCGGGCGGATCGCGGAACGCGTGGGATATGAAGACCCGCTTGCATTTTCCCATGCGTTCAAACGGGTTTTCGGAGTTTCGCCGCGGGAATACCGGAAACAGAACAGCTGACCCCGTCCCCTCCCGCTGATTTTTCATTAATTTCTGTTTTTATCTCTTGAAATATTTCTTTTATGCTATATTTTAACTTAAAATTTATTATTCAGAAAAAATATAAGGAGAGTTGTTCAATGAATATTCTGGTCACAGGCGGAGCGCGCGGGATCGGCGCGGGAATCGTAACCGAGTTGGCAAAACAGGGACACAGTGTCGCATTTTGCGGGCGTGCCGCAGCGGAAACCTGCGCGGAACGGCTGAAAACGCTGCGTTCGGAGTTTTCCGGAAAATTTGAATATTATCAGTGCGATATTTCCAGTCATGAAGACCGGGAACGGCTGCTTGATTCCTTCTCCGCCGACTTCGGAGAACTTGACATGCTCGTCAACAACGCGGGCGTGGCTCCCGATGTCCGGGCGGACCTGCTTGACATGGGCGAAGCAAGTTTCGACCGTGTTCTCGGTATCAATCTCCGCGGTCCGTTCTTCCTCACCCAGCTTGCGGCGAAACGGATCATGGCAAACAAAAACGGCGGTTTTCACTGTATCGTCAACATCGGTTCGGTTTCCGCCGACTACGCCAGCATCAACCGCGGGGAATATTGTCTTTCCAAAGCGGGAGTCGCCATGGCGACCAAACTCTGGGCGGTACGTCTGGCGGACGAAAACATCCCGGTCTATGAAATCCGGCCCGGCGTCATAAAAAGCGACATGACCAGCGTCGTTTCCGCGAAATATGACAAAATGATCGCCGAAGGCCTCACCCTGCAACGCCGCTGGGGAATGCCGGAGGATATCGGGAAAGCCGTAGCTGCGCTCGCGAACGGCTCCCTTGCCTATTCCACCGGACAGGTCATCAACGTGGACGGCGGGCTCACCATCGAACGTTTCTGATCCCGGTGCCGCGCATGAAAACACTCAACACCCTCATTATCGGCAGCGGTGCGGCAGGGCTTGCCGCCGCCGTGCGGCTGAACGCGCTCGGCGTGGAGGACATCGCCATCTACACGGAGGGACTCAAGATGGGGACCTCCATCAATACCGGGAGCGACAAGCAGACTTATTACAAACTCGGCATGTACGGAACCGAACCGGATTCCCCCGCCCTGCTCGCGGAAGACCTCATGCGCGGCGGCTCGGTCCACGGCGATATTGCGCTTGTGGAAGCCGCTCTTTCGCCGCTCGCATTTCATCATCTCGTCGCGCTCGGAGTCCCGTTTCCGCATGATGAATTCGGACAACACATCGGCTACAAGACGGATCACGACCCCAGGCGCCGCGCCACCAGCTGCGGGCCTTACACATCACGCGACATGTGCCGTGCATTGATCCGGGAGGTCCACGAACGCGGGATTGAAGTCTGTGAAAAACGGATCGCCGTCAAACTGCTCACAACGACGGACGCCGATGGCGGAAAACAGTGCTGCGGCGCACTCTTTGTCAATACGGCATCGGAATTCCCCGGATTTGAAACCGTCTTTGCGGAAAATGTCGTGTTCGCGGTCGGCGGCCCCGGCGGCTTCTACGCCCGGAGCGTCTACCCGGCGGTTCACACCGGAGCAATCGGGCTCGCGATCGAAGCAGGAGCGAAGACCCGCAATCTGCCGGAATCCCAGTTCGGCATGGCATCGACGAAATTCCGCTGGAATGTTTCAGGCAGCTACATGCAGGTCCTGCCGCGCATCGTCTCCCGTGCGGAAGACGGAATCAGCGATGAACGGGAATTTCTGCGCGACTATTTCGACACCCCGGCGGAAATGTACGACATGATTTTCCTCAAGGGCTATCAGTGGCCGTTTGCCGCAGGACACGTTCCCGGCTCCTCGCTGATCGACATTTTCGTCAACATTGAAATCACGGAACGCAAACGCCGCGTGTTTCTCGACTACCGCACCGATCCCGCCGATTTCGATTTCGACGCTCTCAATCCGGAAACCCGGGATTATCTCCTGAAATCCGGAGCCGTCGCCGACTCCCCGCTGAAACGTCTGGAACGGCTCAATGCTCCGGCGATCGAACTGTACCGTCAGCACGGGATCAAACTTGAAAGCGAAGCGCTGGAAATCGCCGTCTGCGCACAGCACAATAACGGCGGACTCGCCGGAAACATCTGGTGGGAATCGGAAAATATCCGCGGACTGTTCCCCATCGGCGAGGTCAACGGCTCGCACGGAGTGACGCGTCCGGGCGGAACTGCGCTCAACGCCGGACAGGTCGGCGCATTCCGGGCGGCGGAATATATTGCGGCAATGCGGCAATGCGGCTCCGTCAATCTGGAAAATGCCGCATGGATCGCCAACGCACAGTTGGAAAAGCTGCGCGGGCAGCAGCAGTTTCCCGCCCGGACGGACTGGCGTGAAGAACGGCGGAAATTCCAGCTCCGCATGAGCGGTTCCGCCGCATTCATCCGGAAAAAAAGCGCGTTGCAGAACGCTCTTGCGGAAACCCGCGCTCAGCTTGAGGAACTCCGCGCGGACGGTCTCGGCGGGCTGTCCGCACGCGATCTTGCAGAAACTCTCCGGAACCGCCAGCTGCTGACCGCGCAGGTGCTCTATCTGGAAGCCACGCTGAAACAGGTTCTCGACGGCGCGGGATCACGCGGCAGTTCTCTTGTGATTGCAAAGCAGGGCGAACCGGTGCACCCGCGTCTCTCTCCGGAGTGGCGGATCGAACGGGAAAACGCCGCGTTCCGCAGCCGGATACTCTCCGCACAGCTGAACGACGACGGAAAAGCCGAACTGGACTGGGAACCGTGCCGGGAACTCCCCGTGACAGACGGATGGTTTGAAAACGTCTGGCGCGACTGCCGCGAAAAACGCATCTACGGAGCGGAATGATGGAAGAGGAAATGATTTGTGACTTCCGCACGCTGCGCGAACTGCGCAAGAGTCATGCGCTCAGCATCGTTGAACTTTCCGAGCAGAGCGGAGTCTCCGCAAGCGTGATTTCCAAACTCGAACGCAATCAGACCAAAGCCGAACTGGATACGCTCTACCGTCTGGCGCGCGTGTTCCGTCTTTCTCTGGCGGATCTGATCTCGCTGGCGGAAAATCAGGCTCCGCATCAGGTAAACGAGGAGCAGTACCGTTCCGGCGATTTCACCTTTCACCGCGTCAGCTACGGCAATATGCGCTGCATGCACGGATTCGCCCGGAAAAGCACCACGCTTTCCAAGCCGCAGCTGCACAGCGACGATTTCGAAACCTGCTGGCTGCGGCGCGGAAAGCTCCGCATCATTCTGCCGAACGAAACCTGTCTGTTGGAACCCGGAATGTCCGTGCAGTTCGACGCTCTTCTGCCGCACACTTACGAAGTCCTGGAGGACTGCGAAGTATTCATCGTTCATTTGAAAAAAGGAAACCGATTCTGAAAACGGGAGAAAAACCTATGGCATACCGCAAAGTTACGGAATTCAAAACACCGGAAGAGTTCGCGCAATATGTAAAAAGCGAAAACTTCCACATCGGCATTGCGCCGGAAGTCAAAGCCGACGGCTCCGCCGCTCTCGCCCAGCCGATCCGGTACAAAGGGCGCACCATCGGCAACCGCTGGGCAGTCCTCCCCATGGAGGGGTGGGACTGCATAGACGACGGCACCCCGAGCGAATTCACCATGCGCCGCTGGCTCCGGTTCGCCCGGAGCGGGGCAAAACTCCTTTACGGGACCGAAGCCGGCGCCGTCATGCACTCCGGCCGGAGCAACCCGCAGCAGTTGCTGATCGCTCCGCACACCAGAGAGACTCTCCGCCATATCGTCGCGGAAATGCGCCGTGTCCACCGGGAAAAATTCGGACGCGACGACGATCTGTACATCGGTATTCAGCTGACCCATTCCGGACGCTATTCCCACCCGAACAAAGCGGACGTTCTGGAATCCAAAACGGCTTATGCACATCCGCTGCTCGACAAAAAATTCCACAATTCCCAGGCAAACGTCGTTTCCGATCAGGAAGTGGAAGAGATCGTCCGGCACTTCATCTCCGCCGCAAAAGTCGCGCAGGAAGCCGGATTTGATTTCGTCGACATCAAACATGCGCACGGCTATCTCGGACACGAATTTCTCACCGCTTACGACCGGCCCGGCAAATACGGCGGCTCCTTTGAAAACCGCACCCGCTTCTTCCGGGAAATCGCGGAAGGAATTCAGAAAAACGTTCCCGGACTCGACATCTCCGCACGCGTAAGCCTGTTCGACATCTTCCCGTTCATCAAAGGCGCGGACGGCGTCGGGCATCCGATGGAATGGCCGGAAGGAACCCGCTATCCCTACGCGTTCGGCGGAGACGGAACCGGAATGGACATGGATCCCGATCTGAAAGAAACCGTTCAGTTCATCGACATGCTCAAATCCTGCGGAGTCGGCATGATCTGCGCCACGATCGGCAGCCCGTACTACAATGTGCACATGCAGCGTCCCGCCTATTACCCGGTCTGCGACGGCTATGCAATGCCGGAACCGCCGCTCTATAATGTCGGCCGTCATCTGAAAGCGGTAAAACGGCTCAAGGAACTGCGCCCGGACATGCTTGTCGTCGCCTCCGGACTGACCTGCCTGCAGGAGTTCCTGCCGAACGCCGCCGAATATGCGGTCGCGAACGGCTGGGCAGACTTTGCCGGAATCGGGCGCATGGTGCTCTCCTACCCGGAAATCTGTGCGGATTCCCTCGCAGGCAAACCGCTGGACCGCCGCCACATCTGCCGCACGTTCGGAGACTGCACCAACGCGCCCCGCAACGGCATGATCTCCGGCTGTTACCCGCTGGATGAATATTACAAACAAAGACCCGAAGCCATCAAATTGAAAGAACTCAAGAAAAACGCATAACACAGGAGGCGTTTATGAAACCCCAGAACCAGTACATGGATTCGTTTCTTCCGGCAGATTTTTACCGGAAGATCAGGACGGGAGAATTTCAGCGACAGCTCTTTCCGGCATTTTCCGACCGTGCCGCATGGGAAACAATAAAGCGGAAAAAAACCAGACAGCCCCTGATCCGGGAACTGATGAAGGAAGCGGAACCGCTCCGGACGGCCCCGCCGCCGGTCCTGCTGTTTTCCAATTACTGCCAGTACGGGCTCAACGGCAACCGTTCCGAATATGAACATCCGTATTTCCTCCGCCGCAATCAGTTCGGAACTCTGGTTCTTGCGCTCTGTCTTTCAGGCGACCGCAAACGCTGGCTGTTCCCGGTTCTGGATTATCTGACTGCGATTCTGGAAGAAAGCTCCTGGTGTGTCCCCGCTCACGCCTGCTGGAACGGAAAAACTCCGGACCCGGTCTGTCAATCCGACCTCTTTGCATCGGAAACCGGCGGACAGCTCGGCGTGGCGGTCAATATACTCGGCGACTTGCTGGACGAGGAATGTCCGGGACTTACCGGCCGTATCCGGCAGGAAACGCTCACCCGGACCGTCCGCAACGTTCTTTCCCCGAAAACCCGTCCGCTGAACGGCTGGTTCGATCAGGAAGTCCCCGGCAACTGGACTCCGTGGTGCAGCTATAACAATCTCCTTGCGGCGGCATGTCTGGAACAGGATCCGCAGCGGCTGGTACGGATTTTCCAGGCGTTCCTCCGTCCGGTTTCCCGGTTCGCCTGGTATTACAATCAGGACGGCTACTGTGCGGAGGGTCCCGGCTATTACAACAGAGCAGCCGGAATGCTGTTCAAAATCACGGAACTGCTGGAAAAACTCGTTCCCGGATCCATGAAAAAATTCTATGCGGATCCGAAAAACCGGGCGATGTTTGAGTTCTATGCGAATGCACAGATCGGCGGCGATCAGCTTTCTTTCGGAGACGCCGCCCCCCGGCGTGATCCCCTGCTCTCCGTGATGCTCTCCTGCGCCGGCGCCATCAACTCTCCCGCACTGATGGCATTCGGAAAAGGAAAGCCGCTTTCCATTCAGCGCGGATGCGGCGATGAACTCAATGAAACGCTCTCGGCTCTGTTCGACTGTCCGGAACAGACCGCCGGAACCGCCGGCAAAGTACCGCCGCTGTCGTTCTTCAAAGACCGGCTGGCAATCCTGCGTACAGCCGGTCTCTCCGCCGCACTGAAAGCCGGAAACAACCAGGAACCGCACAATCATAACGACCTCGGTCATTTCACCATTTACAACGGGGATGATCCGGTCATCGTCGATGCGGGAACCGCGCGTTATGCAAAAATCAATTTCTCTCCGGAACGGTACACGCTCTGGTATACCCGCGGAAGCGGACACAACGCCCCTCTCTTCGGAGAGATTGAACAGATGGAGAGCCCCGCATACGCCCTGCTTCCGGAACCGGAACGAACCGGAGACGGCTTCTCTCTCACTTGCGATCTGTCGAACGCCTATCCGTCGAAAGCCGGAGTGCGCAGTTTCCTCCGGACGATGAAATTCGCCAAAAACAGAGTCGTCATCGAAGATTCGTTCAAGCTGAAAAAGAAGCAGACCGTCACAATCAATCTGCTGACGCCGGAAAAACCGGCAGTCCGCGCCAATACGATCCGCCTCGGCAAAACACTGCTGACACTTGACGGAATCGAATATGCGGGACTGGAAACGCCTTTAAAAATCGCCAATTCCGGAGGAAATCTCTGGAAATCCCACTTGACACGCATTATATTGAAAACCGACCGAACCAACTATAAACTGATATTCTCCGGAGAAAAACAATGATTTATTTTTTCGCCGACGACCATTACAATGTCTCTCCCGGCAAGGAGATCTACAACCATCTGCCGGAAACACTGAAAAAACGGATCCGCTTTTTTGAAAACGACTGGTCCCTGCTTGAATCCGGCGACTGGCTCGCCGACTGCGAGCTGTTGATTCTCAACATGATCGGTTCCACCTGCAACCAGCCGCACCCCGGCTGCGGCGCGGAACGCGCAGTCCGCGCCTGGTGCGAACGCGGAGGAAACGCTCTGCTGCTCCACGGTTCCAGCGCCGCATTCTGGGAATGGGACTGGTGGCGGAAAATCGTCGGCTTCCGGTGGGTCCGCCCGAACGATCCCGATGGAGTCCCCGCCTCCACGCACCCGAAAAAACCGTATTTCATCCGGCTTGCAAAGTGCCGTCACCCACTGACGGAAAAACTGACCGCGTTCCAGCTTCCGGAAGACGAGATCTACACGGAACTGGAACAGGTCTCGCCCTCCATGATCCTGATGGACACCATGATCGAAGAGGGCGTTTTCCCGCAATGCCTGGAAACCGTCACCCCGTGGAATGGCAAATTCGTCAGTTTTCTGCCCGGTCACAAACCGGAAGCGACCGGAAACCCGGAGCTGATCCGCAATGTCACAGCCCTCATCGACTATCTTTTAATTTAAGGAAACCGATCCATGAAACGCCTCAAAGCCGTCTTTCTTTCCGACAGTGAAACCAATATCGACTACGTTTATTCTCCCGCTCAGCAAAAGGAGATCGCGGAGATCACCGATCTGATCCCCGGCCGTCTCTGTTCGCAGAACTTCGACTCCATGGACCTTTCAGAGCTGGAAGTCATCTTCTCCACCTGGGGCATGATGAACTTCTCCGATGAACAGCTCGACCGTATGCCGAACCTGAAAGCGGTCTTTTACGGAGCGGGTGCGACCGATGCGTTTGCGCGTCCGCTTCTCGCCCGCGGAATCAAACTGGCAAGCGCCTGGAAAGCCAACGCGGTCCCCGTCGCGGAATTCACGGTTGCACAAATACTTCTCTCGCTGAAAAACTATTTTGCAAACAGCGCGGCAATCACCGGTCGCGGACAATGGCATTCCGCGCCGAAGGGTCCCGGCTGCTACGGTGAAACAGTCGCATTGATCGGAGCCGGCGCGATCTCCGCCAAAGTTCAGGAGTTGCTGAAAGCGTTTCATCTGAACGTGATCGTGATCCCCTCCCGCCCGGAGCGCCGGACCGTCTCTCTGGAAGAAGCGTTCCGGACCGCCTATATCGTCAGCAATCATCTTCCGAACCGCGAAGACAACCGTAAAGTCCTCACGAAAGAGCTGTTCGCCTCCATGCGCCCCGGCGCAACGTTCATCAACACCGGACGCGGCGCGCAGGTGGATGAAGCGGGAATGATCGAGGTCTTCAGGCAGCGTCCCGATCTGACGGCGCTTCTTGACGTCACATATCCGGAACCTCCGGAAGATGGCTCGGAACTTTACAAACTCCCGAACATCCGTCTCTCCGCACACATCGCCGGATCGATAAACAACGAAGTACACCGGATGGCGGATTACATGATCGACGATTACAAACGTTTTGCCAACGGCGAACCGCTTGTCAACGAGGTCACAGAAGAACTTCTGATGACGCACTGATCCACATCCGGAACAACGGCACGGAACATTTTCTGTTCCTGCCGCTGTTCCTCGCAAACAGTAAAAAATCCGCAAAATTACGTTTTTCTTCCGTTCCCCCTCTTGACATTTTCCGAAGTTTGTAGTATAATTAAAACAGAGCACTTGAACCGGTTAAAGGATTTAAAACATGCGGGCGACAATCAAAGATATTGCGAATTATGCAGGCGTTTCCAAAGCGCTCGTTTCCATGTATCTGAACAACAGTCCCCTGGCAACGAACAAGGCAACCCGGCGCAGGATCGAAGAAGCGATTGAAAAATTTCATTACCGCCCATCCGCAATGGCGCGGGCATTGAATCCGGGAAAAAACAATTTCATCGGAATCATCAAAAACCGGATTTCCACATTCTATTCCGGCTTCTATATCGAGAACCTGTTTCAGGAATTGGAGAAGCACGACTGCCGGCTTCTGATCTCTCTGACCTACTACGACCCCAAACGGGAAATGCAGTGCCTGCTGGATATCGCCCAGCAGACTGCCGGGGCTTTTTATTCGTTCTTTCTTCCGCCGGACTGGGAAGTTCCGGCGGCACTGCAGAACTACCCGCTTCTCGTTCAGAGTGAACAGCGGCATGTGAACTCCTGTTCGATCAGCACTGCAACAGCCCGGAAACATGCCGTGGCAGAATTTCAGCGCTGCGGCTGCCGGAAAATTCTGTCACTCTACTCCGGGAGGATGCACCGAAACGTGATCGAAGAAAGCCGGGGCTTTTCCGCTGAATACGGGCTCGACTATATAAACTGCGACTTTCAGGAACGGCACACACCGGAACTGATCTGGAATGCCCTGCGGGAACACCGGGCGGATGCTCTTATCGCACGCGACAGTTACAGTACCGCCCGGTTCCTCCGGGAATGCGAAGCAAACGGAATCCGTAATCTGCCGAAAATCGTCTATGACTATTCGCTGCCTTACGACTTTATTGATCATGAAGCTGTTATCGGTGCAGTCGTATCCCCGTTCAAAGATCTGATCCCTATTCAAGTCCGGCGGATGCTGGAGATCATCCGGGATCCCGTTCCGGTTCAGGCATTAAAAGTCCCGGCGGAATTTCTTGCAAAACCGCAACTGCACGCCAGGCTCCGCGAACAAATCGCCGATCCTTATTACTCCACTCTGGTTGACGAGCGCAGCAATGCGTTTTTTCATCATAAACAAACAACGACAACATGGAGCCACAAATGAAACCAAAGAAATTCACCCTTATAGAACTCCTGATAGTAATTGCGATCATCGCTATTCTTGCAGGAATGCTGCTTCCGGCACTGAATAAAGCGCGTTCCCATGCGAGAACGGCATCCTGCAAAAGCAATCTGAAACAAATCGCTCTCTGCGGAGCACAATATCAGAATGACAACGACGATTACGCCGCTCCCGACATCAACTGTTCCGGCCTCATATCAAGCGCTGGGGATTATCACTGGTGCTACTATTTCGGCTTTCAATATATGGGGTATCAGAAAGGCAATACTCTTCCCGCTCCGGGTTCCTGGAAGATATTCTCCTGCCCGGAAGACAGACGGACAGCCGGCGGCTACAACAAGACCGTCGCCAAACTTTCCTACATCATCATACAGCGCTGGACATTCGCCGGACTCGGCAAAAGCATCTTCCGCATCACCAAGCCCCCGGCGGAATTCCTCGGCGGAAAAACGTTTACGCCATCCAAAGCATGGTATTTCCTTGACCTTGACGACTCGGCTCCGAAATATCAGGAGACCTGCGTCCTGAATTACCGCGAAAACGGAAGAACGATGTTCAATCAGCTCACCGGATACGGCAAGTTCCGTCACGGTGCGCCCGGATGGAATACGGCATACACCGACGGGCATGTCGCCACCGTCAGCAGGCTTCCGAAAGACATCAACCTCAACAATCTCATCATAGAAGACTGATAATCAAAAAAAGGATCACCCATGAAAACAACGCTCTCCTGCAGCCTTCTGTCCGCCGCCCTGCTCTGCTCCGCGGTCTCCGTCACGCAAACATACCGGGATTCCGGAAATGCCGTCACAGCCCGTAACGGACGGAGCATCGTCTTCCGGGACCATGACAACCGGCCTCTGGCAACACTCCCGCTTCCGCCGGGAAACCGGGTCAACGCGGAAATGAAACGGAATGCGATCCGGCTCGACCTCCGGAACAGTACCGTCAACACCTCCCGGAATCTGCCGCTGAACTTTGAACTTCCGAAAACGGTCTCCTCTTCCGGTTTTGCCGGACAAAAAATCCGCTTTACGGTACGTTTGAACGCGGACCGCGATGCGGAAGTCATGATGATGCTGATGCAGAAAACAGACAAATGGCAGGGCAGCTCCAAGCGTTTCAGAATCGGAAAAAATCCCGTCACCCTGCTGTTTGAAACATCGGCATCACAAAGACTTTCCGGACTCTCGCCCCGGATCGGTTTTCATACACCCGCGATCTACACGGTGGAAGAGATGCGGCTGGAAACATTCCGGGAAGAAAGCACCGCAACCGGGAATCAACTGCCGAACGGCGGGGCAGAACGGGGATGGCTCGGAACTTACGGCGATCCGATCAGAGTACAGGGGGATTCCGGCCGGATCCAATGGCTGGACGGGAGCTGGCAGACCCGCGACCGGGAATTTGCTCTGGACAGCCGGGAGTTTCATTCCGGCAAAACCTCATTCCGCATCACGGCAACGCCGAATGCGGCAAACCGTTTTTATGTGGGCCCGGTCAAAGTCGTTCCCGGACAGCCGTTGCGGGTCACCTACTGGGCAAAAGCATCCAGGCCCAATACGGCGACAGGCATGTTCCTGCTCTGTAATTCCAGCTCGGCATTCGGATTCCCGCCCAAAAGCCAAATCGTCGGCACGGAATGGAAAAAGATCTCTCTGCTCGTTCCGCGATGGGGTCAGGGCGGAATCGGGCTCGACGGCAATATGAATGTCCACAACGAGACTTATCTCTGCTTTTCTCCGCAAACGGATGCGACGATCTGGATCGACGACATATCCGCGTCCGTTGGCTCCCCGGAACTTCCGCCCGCCGATCTCCCGTTCGCCGTTTCCGGCATTATGAACGCACCGAACTGCAACTATGCTCCGGGCGACAGGATTTCCGCCGGGATCACGATCTCCAATCTTTCCGGTTCGGCAGAAAAATACAAAGTTTCCGCCCGTCTGCTCGATTACTACGGTTCTGTCCGCTGGCAGAAAACGATCGGAACATTCGATTGCGCCGCCCGCCAGGAGCGGACCATTCAACTGCCGCTCACGGAAGCCGAAACACTGCTTGGCTCCCAGAATCTGATCGTCAGTGTCCGCGATTCCGCCGGACGTACCATGGAACACGGGTATCTTTTCGGCAGAACCCGCGGAGACAACACACCAGTCCCCCGGATCGCAATGGACCTCTCCTCCCGTTCCAACTCCGGCATGACTCTTGATCTGCTGAAACTCACCCGCGCCGGAACGGCCCGGATCTGGGCACAGTTCCGATTGGGAAAAGAAAATCCGTCGCTGGATTATATGGCGCGAATCCATGACGGCGGAATCCGCACCCTGCTCTGTGCGGGACCTCTGGGCATGAAAGGCGCTGCCATACAGAAAGATCCAACCGTCACGGTTGCGGAATACCGCAAGCGTCTTGCTCCCTACGCATCGAAGCTGGATGTTCTGGAATTCTGCAATGAACCGAATATCTGGAAAGCGCGTCTCACGGATCCCGGAATGACGATGATGACGGAGCAGAATTATGTAAAATACCTCGCACCGATCCGGCAGGCCCTGAAAGAGATCGCACCGCATGTCAAGCTCGCCGGTCCGACAGTCTGTACGGTAGACAGTGCATGGATTGGACAGGTCCTGCGCGAAGGCGGCGACAAGCTGCTGGATATCATCACCCTGCATCCGTACTGCATCACTCCGGAGGAGTATGGGCTGAAAGAACGCCTTGAGTCCCTGAACGGGACGATCCGGCGGGACACCGGAAAAACGTTTCCCGTCTGGTGCTCGGAAAAGGGAAGTCAGTACTCCGCGATCCTCGTCAACAACCTTATCGACGGTAAAAGCCGCACCGGCACAGCCGAAGACCTGCGCACCATGATTCTGGCGTTTGCAGGCGGGGCGGAAGTTTATACCCACTTCAAACTGATTCCGTACGGCACGCAGACGACCTGGAACATCGTTCTCGGCGGAACTCCCGCAAACGGTTATCAGCCGATTCTGCATCCGGCGGGATATGCGTTCCGCGCATTTGCCGATCTGGTCGGGAACGCGCCGTTCGCAGGGATCTGCCAACTTGGAACGGAAACCCGATGCGTGGTGTTTGACGGAGGGAAAACACGCACTGCCATCCTGTGGAAATGGAAAGGCGCTTCCGCCAGACTCAATACGAAAGAGCTGGAACGGCACGGAACGTTTTTCGACATCATGGGCAATCCGGTTCCCGCAGGACAGGTCATTCTTGACAACCAGCCGCTCTATTATACAACCAGTCTGACACTCTCCGGACTGAAAGACCTCTGCTCCCGCCTTGAAATTCCAAGCAACCTGCCGCCGCTCTCCATATCCCCCCGCATTATCAATGCATCAACGTTCGTTCTTGATGTCATCAATCACGGAAACCGTCCGGCGGACGGAACACTTTCCGTGATCGCCGACGGCACAAAAAGCAGCCGGAAACTGACGTCCATACCTCCGGAAGGAAAAAGCTCCGCGAAATTCCATACAAAACAGACAATCGGTCTTCAGCCGCAAACCGTTCAGGCGGATATTTCAACTGGCGGGAAACAATATCCGCATACATTCCAGCTGCGGGCAATGACGGTGCCCCGGACAAAGAAGCCGATTGTCATAGACGGCGATCTCCGGGAATGGGACGACGTCCCCCGGACCGTGCTGACCGTTCCGTCAAATGCCGTCCGCCGGAATCCCGCCCTCTGGACTAAAGCGGATGAAACGATCCGCGTGGAAATCCAGTCGCAATGGTCGCCCTCGCACCTGTACTGTGCGGTTACAGTCCACAAGCCGGTGGATTTCGCTGCCGCCGATGCTCCGAACGACCTGTACAATGTCGATTCCATTCAGTTGGCGTTTGATCCGCAGAAAAATGCGAAACCCGGAAAAGGATACGACGATGACGATTTTGAATATACGTTCGGACGCTGGAAAAACAAGCCGGCCGTCATCCGGCATCTGGCGTCAAGTTCCAACTATGACAGTCTTCCGAAAAAAACGGGACTTCTTGACAATGAGGAAGTCCTGCTGGCAATCCGTCCGCTCCCCGGAAAAACGGTTTACGAATTCGCGCTGGCAAACCGTGCGGTAAGCCCGTTTGTACTCCGCGAGGGAGCCAGTATGCGCTGGAGCCTGCTTGCGAATCTCAACAACGGAAAAGGGCGCATGGGATGGCTCGAACTCACACCGGGTATCGGAAGCAAAAAAGATCCGGCACAATTTCTTGATCTTGTTCTGACGGAATAAAAAAACTGCGGCGGGACAACGAATGTTCCGCCGCAGTATTCATCCCCCGAAAGAGATCAGAACCACGTCCGTTGATTCCGAATATAAATCTCCGCGAACTTCTCATCGGGAGTCGTCAGATAAATGATTCCTTCAATCAGCCCGATAATGCTCATGACACAAGCGCCGAAACCGCAAGTCAGCAGAGTGACCAGCAGCATAATGATTCCGGCTGTCGTGTAGCCCAACACAAATTTGTGAATTCCCAACGAGCCGAGCAGAATTCCCAGAACTCCCGCAAGGACTTTCTTCTGATTGACATCCTGACCGTCCATGTCTTTCTCCTGATTATTTTGGATCTTTATTATATTATTATATCACAAACACAGGAAAAAGCAATACCGGAAAAACATTTTTCTTTATCTTTGGAAGCGGACAAGCACGATTTCCGGCGGACAGTTCATCCGGACATGGAGCCAGGTGGTCCCGATTCCGGAAGAAACGATCATCGCCGTATCACACATCCGATGACTGCGGCAGCCGTACTCAAACCGTTTCCAGTAGCGCGAAGACGCGCGCAAAGCGCCAAAAAAAGGTATGCGGATCTGTCCGCCATGTGTATGCCCGCAGAGTGCAAGATCAAAGCGGGAAAGTTCATCCGGCGGCAGTTCCGCCACCGTATCGGGATTGTGCGAAAGCAGAATCCGGTATGCGGCAGCCGTACTGTTTCCGCAGACACGCGGAATTCCCATCTTGTAATCATCCACTCCGCAGATTTCCACTCCGCCGCTCCGGACGGATTCATTGACCAGGAGCCGCCAGCCGGCGCGCTCGTAAAGACGTTCGATCTCCCGGAACGGCAGCCACCACCGACGGCGCTTGTCCCAGTTGCCCAATACGGCAAAACAGCCGCGCGGCGCAGAGAGCGACGCCATCATCTCCATTGCCGCAGGATAACAGACAGCATACGTCACCAGATCCCCGCCGAACAGCAGATAATCCGGACGCATCATCTCCACAGCCTCGTTCAGCGCACAGCGGATCCATCCGGTTCCATGCCAGGAACCGGGACCATGGGGAGCAAACAGGTTCCCTGTTGTCCCGAAACGGATGTGCAGATCCGTAAAAAAAAGAAGCGACTCTCCCGCAAGTTCCGGGAGAGTCACCGTATATTCATTCATCAGCAAACCGGACGGCAGATACCGCTTTTCCAAACGGAAATTCCGGGAACCGGCGAAATACCGGAACAGCCGATGATTTCCGTGGAATTTCCGGTAATCCGGCATTCGGCTTTACGCTTCTTCGGCAAGCTCTTTGCGCATCGCTTCGGGCAGAGCGGAAACCGCTTTGACCGTGCGGTCGCCGAGACCGGGCAGCTTGACCGTATCGCCGACTTTCGTCGTCGTCAGAATTTCGCCCAGCTTGGTCTTGTAGGAAATCCGGTTGTTGTCAGGATCTCCGTCCAAAGCTCCGAGAACATAATAATCCGTTGTCTTGCCGGATGCATCGGCAAGCGTAACCGTGGAACCGAGAACGACATGGTCGTTGATCTTGACGTTCTTGAAATTCGTGGTCTGAATCGTCGCAACCAGATTTTCGAGCTCGGCACGGCGGCGATGCAGGAAACGTCTGCGTTCCTTGGCGGCGTCATACTCCGCATTTTCGCGGAAGTCGCCGAACCCGCGGGCATGTTCGATCGCCTTGACGTTCTCCGGAATCTGAACCGTGATCAGATCTTCCAGCTCCTGCGTAAGTTTCGTGAAAGACGCCTGCGATGTAATGTCCGGCTGAGCGGCGGAAGTTTCGGTTTCCCCGGCGCCCATCAGACGTTTTCCGCCCTCGTTTTCGATATGCGCCATCAGCTCGTCGGAATGACGCGCCAGTTTCACGAGAATACTCTGGCATTCTCCCATCTGGAACGTTCTGACACGCTGGAGCGCATCAATGATCGACGGAATATCGCCATCGGCGTTTTCGATCAGGAATTTCTGGAACCCGTCTTTTTCAAACAGAGTGCGTTTCAATTCGCGTTCCGCAGTGGTCCACTCTTTCGGAAGCCCTTCCGCGGAGATCGCTTCAGCCACATGGTTCATATCTACAATGGAAACAAGGTTGCGCGGAAGTTTCGTCCGGTTCTTCCAGAGATAAAGAAGAATATCGGAAGAGAGCTTCGGACGGGAAACAATCGCTTCCGCAACAATTTTCGGCTCCAGCGATTCAAACAGCAGGTTCAGACAGCGGAGCGGAAGAATGCAGCCGAGCTCCGCAAGTTCTTTTTCCGTATAGACAACTTTCGACGCCTTGATAAACGCCGGAAGCAGCTTCATGGAAATATGTCCCCAGACTTCAAGCTCCTTGCCGATCCGGGCATTGGCGACCTCGGCGGGCCAGAATGGAGCCTTGCCGCGCAGGGGTTGGAACATTTCGGTCAAAACCGGAGACGGATTGACGGCGGAGAGCATCGCAATGCAGTCACCGAGCATGGTAACGTCTTTCGGAGCCATCGGCACACGGAGATGACCGAACAGTTTCGCCAGCTTCGCGGTTTCTTCGATTCCGAGTTTCACGCCGCCGGACGCTTCCATCGGCACAAGCAGAGTGTTCAGTTCCAACACACTGCGGGCATCCCACGGCGCACGTTTGCCGCGGACGGCGGCAGTCTGCGGGGTCTCATTCCACCAGACCTGGAAAGCGTCGATCGCCATGCAGTCGGGAACAATCAGGCGGGTAACGATTTCTTTGAGACGCGCTTCGGAGAGCTCGGTAAGCGCATTATGATTGAAAACATCTTTGAATTTCGGTGCGGGGGGAAGACGGTGTCTGTCGGGAACGAGGATATTGAACATTTCCGGATTCGCGTCAAAAAAGACCGCGGACTGAAGGGCGGAACTGACCGGCAGGGAAAGCAGATTGCCCGCTGCCAGCGAGTTGATGCCGAGCGTCGCGGTCCCTTTGTCGATGGAAGCAACTTTTCCCCAGATTTTGGAATCCGACAGATAAACCAGACAGCCGGATTTGATCTTCTGCAATTTTTTGAGTCTGGAAGCGGCTTCGGAAGTCGGCACTTCCGCATCCCTCGCTCCGACCGCTTTCAATACGGTCTGACTGGAAATATACGGCGGAAGCAGGAATTTCACGGCGTTGTGCAGAGCATTGCGGAAAATCTGTCCTTCCAGCACATCTTTTTCGGCGAGCTCGACACAGAGTCTTGCCATGACTTCGCTTTTGGCGACGGCTTCATCCCAAGTATCAAGCATTGAATCGAAATTCGCCTGTGCGTCCCGGAGCTCCTGCGCATCTGATGATTTGATTTTTGTGGAAAGTTGGTGGATTTCATTCTCTTCGCCGGAAAGCGCTCCGACAATCAATTCTTCAAGCTCAGCAGCCATATAAGCTCCCATCCTTATTTCGTGTTCACGATTGACATTATATTAAAATACACCAAAAACACCGATTTTACAAATATAAAAACCTAAAAATCAACATTGTATGCAAGGCTTTTCGTAAAAAACATTGTCCGCCCGGAAGATTTATATGGTTTCCGCCAATTCTCACGACTTCCCATCCCGATGAAAATCCCCTTGATTTCTCCGGAAATGCAGATACATTATCTGGAACAAAGGAGAATTTTTTATGGATTCCTACATGCTCATCGTCTGCGGTTCGCATCAGGAACGCAGCGCAAAAATCGGCGAAACGGTCAGCTTTTTCCCGACTCTGGTCAACTGCGCCGGCAACGGCAAAGTGTATGACGGCACAATCCGCTGGGAACTGAAACGAAACGCGGAACAGCTCATATCCAACGGAGAAATCCCGTCCGCCTCCTATACCGGCGGCATCACATTCCGCGCAGAGGAAGCCGGATATTATAAAGCGACATTTGAAGCATTCCGCAACGGAAAGTCCGTAGCGGAAAAACAGATCGGCGTACTGGTCGCTCCGGAACAGATCCGTCCAACGCTTCCGGTCCCGGACGACTTCTCCGCATTCTGGAACAAACAGCTGGAAGAGTTACGGCGCATCCCCGTAAAAGCTGCACTGACGCCTCTTGAGTCTTCGAACCAGCTTGCCGCATTCGACCTGAAAGCGGAATGTGCCGGAAACACTCCGGTCAGCGGGATTTTCATGCGTCCGGCGTCCGTTTCTCCCGGAAAGCATCCGGCAATTCTTCTTCCCCATGGAGCCGGAGTGCGGTCGGCAGGTTACGGACGCATTGCCGGATGGGCGGCGAAAGGGTTTCTCGCGCTCGACATCAACGCGCACGGACTCGAAAACGGGCATTCTCCCGACTGGTATCAGGCAAAAGGACGGGAACTTGCCGGTTATCCGAACCGTGGATTCGACTCCGGCGATCCGGAAAAACCGTATATGCGAACCATGTTCCTCCGCGTGGTCCGGGCACTGGAGCTCCTCGCCGCCATGCCGGAATGGGACGGCAGAAATCTCTGGATATTCGGCGGAAGCCAGGGCGCATGGCAGAGCCTTGCCGGAGCCGCTCTGATGAAAAAAGTCAGCGGAATCGCCACCTGGATCCCGGCAGGATGCGATATTTACAACGGCGGATGGCCATTCGCCGAACTGATCGGAAAAGCCGAAAAGTCCCCGGCACTGCGCCGTACTCTTCCTTATTACGACGGTTGCAGTTTCTGTGCGCAAATCGACAAAATTCCGGTACTGTTCTCGGTCGGTCTGATCGACAATGTCTGCAAGGCGGACGGTGTCATGGCGGCATACAACAGTCTCAAAACGCCGCACAGGGAACTGATCCTTCACTATCAGATGGCGCACGAAACGCTGGAAAGCGCCATGGCGGAACTGGACCGTTTTATCATGACGCATCTCAAGTGAGGAATTTCGTGCCCCGGCACGGCCTTTCCGCATCACGGTGCGGGCAACGGAATGCTCATCCGGCCCCGGTCCCGACGCTCATTTCAACCGGTATTCCAGATTATCGAAATAAACAGCGGCTTCCGTTGCGCTTTTGAGCAGATGAAATTGAATCCGCGCCATTCCCTCCGTCAAAGCGGGCCACTCCGCCGTATCGGAGGGGATCGCGTAGGAAAAAGTGAACTCTTTCCATTCCGGTTCCGCCTTGAAACCGAATCTCCGGACAAGATGCTTTTTGTATCCGCTCCGGAAGAAATCAAAATACATGACGCACGGAACCATCCCTTTCTGCGATTTTGCCCAAAACCGGATTTCAGCGGTTCTGCCGGGAATCGCCGGAATATCCCGTGTAATGACTGCGGAAAAATCCCCTGCTTTCTTCTCTAAACGCAGGCTTTTCTCCCCCGCAAAAAATGACGGGGACTCGACGACGGCAAGCTGTTTTTCAAATCTTTTATGACGAGGCAGCAGCACACTTCCGAATTCGAAATCGCCTTCACTCAGAAGATTTTTTCCGTAATCGGCAACTTCCGCCAGGGAAATACTGCGGATCCGTGCGCTTCCCCCGGCTCCGGGATTCGGATAAAGGGAAAAGCTCACCGCGCCTTCCCTGCCGGTTTTGAAGTAAAAGGAAAAAGTCTGCCATTCCATCGTATTCCGTCCGCCTGTCTGGTACTGCGCCGGAACGGACGCCCCGTCTTTTCCCCGGAAACAGACTGTCAGCGGAAAGTTATTCAACTCCGCCTCAAAGGAAAGTTTGTAATATGTATTCGGTCTCAGCGTTTCCGGCAGGATCCGGAGGGAAGGATAATTGCGTCCATCATATTCAATGGAATAGAGTCCGTCTTCCACGACCCATGGTTTTACCGTCTTTATGGAAAAATCCGCCGCAAGAACGGAACAAACAGCAAAAAAGATAAAGATCACCTGAAGTTTCATTCATTTCTCCTTTCCGTTCTTGACAATGCTGAAATTGCAACGGTTCTGGTGCAACTTCTTTCCCCCGCCGAGAACCGTTTCCGTAACAGAAACTCCCGACGCATCGTCAATTTTGACATCGAATCCGAGCAAAGCGCCGATCTCCGCCGGAATTTCGATTGTAAAACCGTAGCCCGCCTTATCCTGCCGAAGATTGAGTTTACAGTCGGAAACCTTTACCGCTCCGGACGCATGCAGCTTCACAGCGTCCCGCGGAGTAATGAACAGCCGGAACGTATTATGCGTATAAGCCTGTGGGAACTTGAGGGGAATATGCAGCGGATCCGTGTCAAAGAAAAGTTCAACGCAGTCGGTTTTCCATGGGGGACGTTCTCCGGAAAGTCCTGCATCCGTAGAATCCTTCACGTTCATTTCAAGCACGATTTTTTTGTCATCAAACGCCAGTTTTCCCTCGGCGTTTTTCATCCGGAACGTTTTTCCGATCCTTTTATTCCGGACAATTTGAATCGGACTCCGGAACGTGCTGCCATTCAGGAAAAGCATCAGTTCCGCTGCTTTCCGGTTGTTTTTCACATCTTTAACCGGGACGTCAAATGTCCGGCTGCTTTTCGCGGGGAGCGAGAAACGAACCGGAGAAACAGCGGACAAACCGCCTCCGGCAATCCCGATCACACCTTCCTGCATTTTATCAGATTCATTGTGCAGCATTACATAAAGCGAATTTCCGACGCGGCGGGCAAGAGGAGCTCCAAAAACCGGTTGGCTGAGCCGCAAAGGCAATGCTTCCAGCAAGGCAAGGAACTCCGCCTCGGAAAGTTTGCCCGGAGCAAGATACAGAGGATCGGCGGAAATCAGTTTTTCTCCGGCTTCTTCCGGATTGCCGAAAATATCCTTCACCTGAAACGCCGAGAGATCCGCAACACTCTTTTTGCCCGAATAGTTCCAGACCGCGGCAATCGGCTTTCCGTTTCTGCGGTAAATATAGCAGATCACATCATGAGACAAACGCAGTTTTTTCATCGGCTGCGCTCCTTCGAACAGGCGCGCCAGAGCATTGTATGCGACAAATACATCGTTGGGAATGGATTCCGTCCTTTGATACGCCGCATAAGCCGGATGGAGCGTCTGTTTCCAAAGACTCTTCATGTGGGCGGAGCAGCTCTGTTTCAGGCCTTCACCAAGATCCGTGAGAAAACGCTGGGCAACATGATGGGCCCGCAGGAACGACGACTGCCCGGCATTGTCAAGCAGATCGTCCCAGTCATAGAGATAATACAGTTCCGTATTGTACAGCGGCTTGTCGCCCGCCATACTGCGAATCTGTTCAATCTGCCTGTCCGCCGGAATCATGGAATTGAGAGTGCGGGCGCTATACGGGTGAAAGCTGATCCCGTCCAGATAATTTTCCGCGCCGAGCCGGACACATTCCCGCATAAACCCGCCGACATCCTTTCCCATGTCTCCTGTGGCGCAGATTCCGATCACAGTCGCATGAGGAGCATGGCGCTTCAGGATTCCGGAAGCCGGAATCATGTATTTCAGGTAAAGTTCCGGGCTCATATTCAAATTCGGTTCGTTCATGATTTCGTAAATGGAAACCCTTTCGCCCGCATGTCTGGCGAAAGCGGCGATATAACGCTCCCATTCCGGCATCGGAGGAACCCTGACGATAAATTTCGGGTGGGTTCCCGGCGGATTTTTTTCAATCCGGATCAATTTCCTCCTCAGCCATTCGGGACGGAACTCGGCTTGATACGGTCGCCAGTTTTCATACATTCTCCCGAAAACCGGCATGATCTGCATCCCATAGCGGCGGGCGGTGTTCACGGAGAGATCAAAGTTCGAGAAATCGAATCTGCCGTTTTCCGGTTCCATAGCGCGCCAGTCCGTCGCCAGCCTTCCGCTGTCCCAGTCCCGCAGCAAGCGGCATCCCATCCGCTGAAGCAGCTCGTATTTTTTCACGGGAGAAATCCCCGGAGCTTCAAAACCACCACGGGAATTTCCGCGTTTTTCAATAAAATCCAACCCGCCGTTGACACTGACGACGAACTCCCTTGCCGGATCTATGAACGGCTTGCCCGCATATTTGCCGATCACGGAAAAAACACCGCCGAGAACAGGAATTTCGTTTCCATTCCACCGCACCGCCGCGGCAAACATGCCGAAACGGACAAGCGGAACGGAGAATTCCCGGACCGAAGTTCCCGGAGCCAGTTTCACAACCTCCTCTTTACGGAAAACAACCTTCTTGAGTCCCGGATCGTGCACCGTAAATTCCAGCTTGCCGGAACTTGTTTCCGAAGCGGAATTATTCAGGACGAAACGAAGCCCGGCGCTTTTTTCCTCGTCCAGCGTATAAAGTGTTTTTTCCACATAGCACGCCGCCGTGATTTCCGCATTGCGTTCTCCGCCGGAAATCCGGAAATAATCAAAACGGTACACTCCTTCCGGAGTCGCCGGCGCAGAGGAATAAACAACCAGCATATATGGTCCGGCATGTTTTCCCGTATTGAATGTAAATTCCAGCGTCTGCGGTTTCCCGGTACTCCTGACAGTCCGGTGATGTGTCAGCCACTTCCCCGAAGCCGTTATATGCAGAACCGTAAAATCAAGAATCCCCGACGGCCCTTGAAAGGAAGTGGAAAAACGGATCTCCCGTCCGGCGGGAAGCGGAAATTCCGCGCTGCGGAGTTGAAAATATTCTCCGCGGGAATTTTCCAACACCAGTTTGCCGTTCTCAACCGTCAGCGGCCGGTATTCAAGATCAGGGTTGACATCCGGGCGCAGCAGCCTCCAAAGTCCGAACCCGGCAGTACCGAGCTTGAAATCTCCGTTCATAACCGCATTCGTTTCCCCCGCGGACAGAAGAATCCCGAAAATACTCAATGCCGTCAATAAAAAAAGTCTCATACCATCACCTTATAAGTTTTTCTCTGCAATCCCTTTCCATTCATTCTTCCAAATCCTTTCATTTGAATGAATTCACTAAAAAACGATGTCCTTTTCCGATTCCCAGCCCCCAGCGGATTTCCGACTCGAAAGACTGCGGCTCCAATGCAACGATCAGAGTATGTTCCCCCTTCGACAACGGGAAATGACGGCGGTACTGATTCAACGGCGCTCCGCCCAAATCCGGATTGAATATCACCTGGCGTTCTCCGCAGGGGAATCTCCCATTGCTCAGTTCCATCTGCGGAAACAGACGCTGACGTCCAAACAGCATGTGCACGTCATCGTGCAGATTGCTTACGGCGGGGTCCAGATAAACCTGATTCGACACCGGACTGTTGAACATCAAAGTATAGGCTCCATCCTCCGGGATTTCAAACCGGAAACGGAGAACGATCTGGCCGCCGTTTCCCCGGAACTCCGCAGGAACCTCCAGTCTCGCGTAAAAGGGATCGCACAGGATTGTGTTCCAGCACTGCGCGTTCAAATCAATCCGGTACCATTTCGGATTCTTTTGCATGGAGACATCCGCATGAATCCGGAACGGCGCGTAATCCGGTTCCGGCGTTCCGACGGTTTTCACATACGCGGGAATCCGCTCCCGCAGAGAAAGAATCTGCTCCGTGAACGCCTCAATCGTCAACGGGAACTCCAGCCCGGAGACATCCGCGTCGCAGACGGTCAGCCCGTGTCCCACAGGACGGCGCCATTCCTCCGGAATACCGCCGGGATTCAGGATTCCCAGAATCGCCCCTGCCGTCGCCGCGGTGCAATCGGTATCCATCCCGCAATTCGCCGCATCGCAGATTGTCTTCCCGAAATCGCCTCCGCCGGAAAGAAGTGCAAGCACGGTAAAAGGAACATTGATGCGCACACTCATCTTGAATTCCGTCGCATACCGGTCGTAAAGAGCGTCCCGGACGAACCTCCAGTTCCGATGGGAATCCCAAAGCGAACACGCCGTGCGGATCCCCTCCGCCAGAACCGAGTCCGGCGGAAGATAGGAAAGCCCGGCTTCAATGAGTTTGCGAATGTCCGTCTCGACAAACGCCATCGACTCCAGTGCGGCAAAAAAGACCTCGGCGTCCACTCCGCTTCCGGCATGGTCAATACAGGCGTCCTCGCGAGCGAACTTCACCGCCAATGCGGGATCCCCCGGCGCAAGACACGCCCAAATTTCGCTCCGGATCGCCGCCCCCATCCCGTCGGCATAATAATTGTCATACGACCCCGACCACGGCGGGCGGATTCCCAATGCAAGGTTGCGCATCGCCACGGCATATTCCTGACAATGGAAATTCATATGCCGGAGCCAGATGTCCGCAAGGACTTCCCTGTTGACCTCCGGTTTCTCCATACGGGACAGCGCTGCGGCATACATCATCTGAAGCTCAAGATCATCATTCGGAATGGCTCCGGAAGGCACCGGGTCGTAATACGTCAGCCGGTTCACGGACGGGAAGCCTTCAAAAGGCGCCCCCAGCGTACCTCCTATGTTTTTTCCATTCCAGCAGGCAAGCACCCTTTCCCGGTAAGCACTCAGTTCGTTCATAAAACACATCTCCTCTCATTTAATTCGGTAAAGTGTTCAATTTTCACGCGCCGATGAAAAAAAATAATCCAGATAGCCGAGCGGAGTCTGTAAAAAACCGCGGTTTGCAACATGTCCGTCGGCAAAAATAAAGTTGGCTAAGGCAAGATGCCGGTACGCAATGTTGTACCCCTGCACTTCCCTCCATGATCCGCCCAGAACAATCCAGGGACCTGGTGCACGCTCCTGTGTCAATGTATTCGGACCGAGATCTCCCGCCCATACCCGTGCGGATGGCCTGCGCAAACGGGACAAATGCCGTCCATTATAAGCCTGTATGGAATTTTTGGCAACTCCGCCTCCCATATGCTGGTTAAGCCCGTAATGCCGCCAAAGGAATTCCAGCTCATCCTGCGGAAACTCCGCATTGCTGTTTTTCGGACATGCAAAGATCGGACGAATCTTCCTCTTTCCTTCACTGGTAATCACATGATGGAGATTGGAAACCGGCACGGCAGGCATGTAATAATACATCAGCCGATCCTGCCATACCTGCGTAATCACCGATCCGTTTAAAAGAAAATTGCTGTCAAACCCTTCCGGTCCCCAACTGTTGTTGTCATCCGCATAAGAAAGCAGGAATTGTCCGATCTGGCGCAGATTCCCGACACAGTTGGCGGCAAATGCCCGTTCCCGCGCTTTCTGCAGTGCGGGAAGAAGAACTCCGGCAAGAATTGCAATGATCGCAATCGTAATTAACAGTTCAATCAGGGAAAAATAGTTCCGGCGGATTTTTTTGCAGACAGTCTTCATGCGAACTCTCCTCATTAGATTTTGTTTTCATAATTCTGCGTTATAATAATTATAGCACAAAACCTGATCTCTGAGAATGTCTAAAATGGAGAAAAACATATCTTTTCAAGTATTTGCGCTCCCGCACACAAGTAAAAAGGCGGAAAAATCCCCGGAAAACGGGCTTCCCTCCGTTTCTCTGAAAAGAATTTTTTCCGGTATGCCGAAGCGGTTTTCCGGATGCGCAATTCAGGGGTCAGATTACAATAATCTCGTGCAGGTGCGCTGCAACTGCACATTTTCAGGCTCACATTGGGCTGGACTTTGATGGATTCTTATTCTTCAATATCCGTGACTTCCAATGCGGCATACCGGGCTCCGCCGATGCCGCTTACCTTGAAGAACACGGGCTGCTGACAACCTTAAAATCCGGTGAACCGAGTTTTATCCATTGTCGTATCTTCTGTTTTAATCTTGCGATTTTTCAAAATAATCCAGAACGAGCATGGTGATATCGTCACTCTGCGGCACTCCGGCAGAGAAGTTCTCCAGCTTTGTCTTGATCTTGGCGATCAGTTCAGACGGCGTACCCGTCATGGCATTGAGCGCCTCCTGCAGCCGTTCTTCTCCGAACAATTCATTTGCCGCGCTTTTCGCTTCGGTGACTCCGTCGGTATAGAGGAAGAGCCGATCTCCCGGAACCAGCGGAACCGGAATGCCGGTATAGCGCGCCTTGGCAGTTACGCCCAACACCACGGAGTGCTTGAGCCGCAGATACTCCCAACTTCCGTCGGCATGCTTCAGCAGCGGCGGATTGTGTCCGGCATTAACACAGGAGAGCGTGCCGGAATCAAGATCAAGCACCGCCAGGAACGCGGTCAGGAACATATGCGCCTTATTATTGCGGCACAGCTCCCGGTTGGCCTGGGTGAAGGCGGCGGCCGGTTCAAGCCCCGATTGGATCAATTCTTTGAGCAGCGCTTTGGAGTTCATCATGTAGAGGGCGGCGGTGATGCCTTTGCCGGAAACATCCGCAACGAGAACGGCGAGGTGCCGGTCATCAATCATGAAGAAATCATAGAAATCTCCGCCGACTTCCTTGGCGGCATACATGCCCGCGAAAAGCCGGAAATTCTCATGATCCGGAAATTCAACCGGCAGTACGGAGGTTTGGATCGTCTGCCCCATTTCCAATTCCGCATCAATCCGCCTGGCTTCATTTTCGATAGACTTTTTCAGGGCGGATACTGTGGTATTGATCCCTTGCGAAAGAGCTTCGAACTCGGAGGTAGTGCTTACCGTGATTTTTTCCTCCAGATTGCCGTTGGTAATCTCCTCCAGAGAATTGTTGACGGAGTAAATACCCTTGATCACGACCTTCTGAAGCAGGTTGGAGATCAGCAGAAAAATGACCCCGAACAGGATCAGATTGGCGATCACCAGAATCCGTAACACCGAGTTGCGCGAAAGATACATCTCTTCCTCCGGCAGACTGCCGATCAGGAGATATTGTCCGCACGGGATGGAAAGACAGAGGCTGCGCAGACCATTGACCTCCCCGTGGAAAACCTTTTCTTCATCTGACTTCGAAGCGGGATTCTCCATGATGCGCAGACTGCCTTTGTGACCGATGCGGAAGGTGGATGCGATGTACTGAACATCCGCGACTTTCGTTGCTTCTTCGATGCGTCCCGAACGGTAGCCGACCTGCACGATGCCGGGCTGATCCCGCCGGGCGACGCCGGCGTATTGGAAGAGGAGTTTCAAAATACCGTTCGGCCTCGGCTTCTGCACCAGCTCAAAATTCCGGTCTTTCAGAGCGCCGATAAACTCGCCGGACTGCTTGGACGCCGCCATGTCGTAACCTTCGTAACTTTGCGGAATGGAAGCTATCAGAATTCCCTTTTCGTCCGAAACATGGAGTTCGTCCACATCCAGATCTTTCCGGATTTTTTCCAGACTCTCCCGGTTCTTCAAAACGGAGGGGTCGGCCGCCACAATCCGGGCAAACGCCCGCGCCTTGGAAAGCGCGGCGGCGTCGGATAACTGAATGATCGTATCCAGATTTGCCTGTGTATGCCTGACCTGGCGAGCGGCGTCATCCAATTTGATGCGCAAAAGCTCTACTGCGGATTCCCGCGCCAGCGAACTGTGAATCCACCAGGAAACTCCGAATGTCAGAAGAAAAGCCCCGGCGACAAAGACCAGCAGCCATTTCTGGAAAAGCTTTTTCATCCTCTCATCCTTCCTGCAGAAGCCGCTTTTTCAGCACCAGAATGTTGCGGCTGCCCTCCCGGCGGTACTCCACGGAGTCCATGATCTTTTTCACCATGAAGATGCCGAGGCCGCCGACCTCCCGTTCCGCCAATGGCCTGCTGATGTCCGGCGGTGGAGTTTCCAGTGGATTGTAAGGAACACCCGTATCGGAAAAAATCAATGTCAGTTCCGCTTGCGCCATATCGAATTCCACAACGACTTTGGCCGTGCCGTCGCCGGAGGGATAGCCGTAACTGGCGATGTTCGTGAAAATCTCATCCGCGGCGATCAGGAGCTGCTTCCTGGTTTTTACCGGCAATTCAAGCTCTTCCGCGATGGAGTTCAACCACTCTTTGAGGGTTGTAAATGCTTCCCGCCGGGCGGGGAGCAAAAGGGCGTCCTCGCCGTTGAACTGAAATCTGCGAATATCCTGATTCATGGAGTTCACTCAATATTCAGGAGTTCATCGAATCCGGTCATTTCAAATACTTCCCGCACATCCTCATTGACGTTTTTCAGGATCATCTTCCCCGATTCGCTCATCTGCTGGTCGGCACCCATGAGAACCCGCAATCCGGCGCTGGAAACGTAATCCACCTTGGCGAAATCGAGTGTGAGTTCCTTCACTCCTTCGCATTGCCGGTTCAATTCCTCTTCCAACGCGGGGGCGGTCACCGTGTCAATGCTGCCTTCGATGAACACGGTCAGAGCGCTTCCATCGGCGTTTTTATCCATTTTGAGATTCATTTGCTTCCTCCGAACAGTTTCAAATTCAATACACATTGGTCGTTTTCAACAGTAAATTCGCTGGCAGAACAACGTCTGGCAAGAATCATCCGGGCCATCGCCCCGGCTTCGTCATCCGCTTCCAGCGGGTTCTCCGGCCTGCCGGTCCAGAGCGTCCGGATCTCGGTTTCGCCGCTTTCGCCGGAGATGCCGATTTCCAGCTGCGCTTTTTCGATCCGCGGGAAAAGGATGTTTTCGATCAATTCCTCCAGCACCAGTTGGATCGCATTGCGCTTTTTCTGCTCCATCAGCTGCCGGACGGCAAAATCGTCCACTTCGCTGCGGAAGTGGTAGAGGTCGAAGTCGAACTTGTCCAGCGTGAAGCAGAGCATATCCTTCCGGCGGACGAAAGCCCGGGTCCGGGGACGCTTCGGCCGGTCGAAAATTTCCTGCGGCGTGCCGTCTTCGTAGACGACGCCTTCGTCCATATAAAAAATCCGGGTGGAGACATCCTTGGCGAAACGCATCTCATGGGTGACGATCATCATGGTGATGCCGGTTTTCGCCAGATTGCGGATCACCGAGAGCACTTCGTTGACCATGGTCGGATCAAGCGCGCTGGTGGGTTCGTCGAAGAGCACGATTTCCGGCTCCATCGCCAGCGTCCGGGCAATGGCGACACGTTGCTGCTGGCCGCCGGAAAGTTCTTCCGGCAGAGCATCGGCCTTGTCGGCCAACCCGACTGTTTTCAGCAGCTCCATCGCACGTTCCCGCGCCTCCGTTTTGGACTGTTTCCGCAACGAACACGGCGCGAGCATGATGTTCTCCAACACCGTGAGATGGGGGAACAAATTGAACTGCTGGAACACCATGCCCATTTTCATGCGGAGTTTCGGCACATCGGCTTTGGCGTCGAGAATATTTACATCGTTCACTCTGATTTCACCGGCGTCGGGATGTTCCAGCAGGTTCAGGCAGCGCAGGAAAGTGCTCTTTCCCGTTCCGGACGGACCGATGATGGAGATGACCTCTCCCCTGGCGATTTCGGCATTCACGTCGCGGAGCACCGGAGTGCCGTTATAACTTTTTTGCAGATGCTTGACGGTAATCATCAGTTTTTTCCTCCTTTCGCGGCGGAGCGCCGGTTCAGCGGGTCAAGCCGGAATTCCAGATAGGTCAGGACGGACGCCAGCAGATGCGCCGCCGCGAAGTAGATGATGGCGGTGGCGATCAGCGGGAAGAACGCTTCATAAGTCCGGCTGCGGATGATGTCGCTCATTTTGGTCAGGTCCTGAATGGCGATGTAGCCGACGATGGAGGTCATCTTCAGCATTGAGACGAACTCGCCGCGGTAGATCGGCAGAATCCGGCGCAGGACCTGCGGCAGGATCACCTTCCGGAAAGCGGCGGATTTCGAAAAGCCGAGCGCCAATGCCGCCTCGGCCTGTCCCTTCGGAATGCTGTTGATTCCGCTCCGGAACATCTCCCCGGCGTAGGCGGCGAAATTCAGCGCAAAGCCGATCACCGCCACAATGATCGCATCAATGTCGATTTTGGCGAAGATCACATAATAGAGGATCATCAGAATCACCAGAATCGGCATTCCCTGCATCAGCGCGATGTAGCCTTGCGCAAGCAGGGAAAGGAACCGGTTCTTCGACCGACGCATGGCGCAGACGCCGAAGGCAAGCACGGTTCCGAGCGCCGCGGCAAGCACCGTGATCAGGACCGTCACCTTCAAACCGTCCAGAATCAGTTTCCAACGGTCTTCGCGGACGAAGGTTCGGTCGAAGCTGGTGGCCAGCTCTTTGCCGGTCCGGACGAACCACTCCTTCGCATCGGTGCCGGTTCCGGTTTCCGGGGCTTTGCCGACGATAACGGCCACTCCGCCCTTGTAATTGGGTTCGGAGAAAAGAACCTTCTGTTTCCGCTCCTCGGTGACTGTCGTACAGCCCACGCCGAAGCGGACCTTGCCCGATGCAATGGCGTCCAAATAACCGCCCCAATCCATGATGACCGGCTCCAGCGCATAACCGAGCTTCTCCGCAATGCGCTGCGCCACCTCAATGTCATATCCGACAACTTGCCCATTGCGCAGAAAAGTGAACGGCTCAAGCTGCGGTACGGTGGCATATTTCAGAACGCCTTTCGGAGCACCGGAGGGAGGCGGGGGCATGACCTGCCGGGATTCGTCTCCGGAGAACCATTTTTTGTCCAACTCCGCCAACGTTCCGTCCGTCCGCATCTTCCGGATCTGTTCGCTGAAAGCATTGCAGAGCTCTTCTTCCTGCAGAGAGAAAAGGAAAGCGTATTCGTCGGAGGATAGTTTCTTCGGCAGCATGTGCAGCTTCGGCCGCTGTTTCACCAGCAGACGCGCCTGCGGCTCCTCAATCAGAAACGCCTCAATCTTGCCGGATTCGAGCGCGATCGGCAGATCGGCAAACGAATTGAAGTAGACCGGCTTGGAACTCGGGAAGTGCTCCTGCGCCATCCGGTCCATGGTCGTCCCGGAAAGGACTCCGATCCGTTTGCCGTAGAGTTGCGAAAACGCGGTGATTGCCGCAGGGCTTTCGGGAGCTTTCCTGCCTAAAACGGTAACACGGCCGGCATAATGACTTTCTGCGAAATCAACTTTTTCTCTGCGTTCCCTGGTAATGGACATTGCGCCGCCCACAGCATCGGCTTTGCCGGACATCAGAGCTTCGATCAAGCCGCCGAAATTCATCGGGATAAATTCAAGCTTCATATCCAGCTCATAAGCGATCCGCTGCATGATCTCCACATCAAGTCCGAGATACTGACCGTTGGGACCGGCATAACACATCGGCTCCATCGTCGGTTCGGCGGCAAATTTCAACGTGCCGTTTCTGCCGGTGAAATCCGTTTTATAAGTCAAGGGTGAAATGACTTTTTTGGCATAGTCGGCGCCGCACCACTTCGCGGAAAGTTCCGCAAGTTCGCCGGATTCCTTTAATCGGCGGATAACCCCGCTCGCTTTGGCCGTCAGCGGCGATCCTTTGCGGAAAGCGATCCCGTAGAGATCCTCGGAGAAAGAACAGGCGATCCGCAATTCATCGGGGAAACGGGCGACAAAAAGTTTGCCCACCGGTTCATTGACGAGAACGGCATCCGCCTTGTTGGAACGGAGCGCCTGAACTCCGGAGTTATGATCGGAAAAAGAGAGATAATTTACATCTTTCACCAACTCTTCGGTGAGCTGCCGATAGCAGGAGCCGGTAAGATAAGCCACACGCTTTCCGGCGAGATCGCCTACGGCAGTGATAACGTCCGCATTCCGCGCCGCTTTGGACTTCTTCGCCAGAATCGTCATGCCTCCGAGATAATAACTTTCGGAGAAATCGACTTTTTCCTTGCGTTCCTCGGTGATGGACATGGAACCGCCCACCACATCGGATTTGCCTGCAATCAAGGCTTCGATCAACCCTCCGAAATTCATCGGAATGAATTCGAACTTCATATCCAGTTCATAGGCGATCCGCCGCATGATCTCAATATCGAGCCCGATATACTCTCCGTTCGCCCCGGCATAACACATCGGCTCCAGCACCGGTTCGGCGGCAAAGCGCAGCGTACCGTTCCTGCCGGAGAAATCCTTCCGGTGCGTCCAGCCGCCGAGCGTTTTCTTCGAGGCATCGGCGCCGCACCATTTCGCGGTCATGGCATCCAGCTCCCCGGTACGTTTCAACTCACGGATCACGGCGCTCGCCTTGGCCGTCAGCGGCGAACCCTTGCGGAAAGCAAAGCCGTAGGAATCCTTCGCGTAAATGCAGGCAACCTGCAACTCGTCCGGGAATTGTGCGGCAAAGAGCCTCGCCACCGGCTCGTCCAGCAGAACCGCATCGGCTTTGCCGGAACGCAACGCCTGAACCGACGAATTATTATCGTTGAACGACAGATATTCGACATTGTCCACCAACGGCTCGGTCAGCTGCGCAAAAATCGTGCCGTTCAAATATGCCGCGCGTTTGCCGGAAAGATCCTTGACCGTGGTAATGACATCGCTCGCCTTGGCCGCGCCGGGTAACCGGTCCTTATGAATCATGACACAGATTGCCGAATCCACATAATCGTCGGACATCAGCATCTTCTCCTTACGCTCCTCGGAGTAGTTCAAATTGGCAATCAGCAGGTCGATTTTTCCGGTTTCAGCCGCCGGGATCAGCCCGTCGTAAGTCATGGCGGAGACCTCCAGTTCGGCGTTCAAAAAGAGTGCCAGACGCTTGATGAACTCCAGGTCGAATCCGGTCAGCTGTCCGTCTTTCTCGTAAAAATTCATCGGTTCATTCAGCCCCTCCGTTCCGACTCTCAGTTTTCTGGATGGATTCTTCGGAGCCGGGATTTCCGGCATCGGCGGCGGATCGGCGGAAAACCAACGCTTGTACATATCCTGATAAGTGCCATCGGTGCGATACTGCGCGATGAAACGGTTGACTTCCTTCACCAGCTCTCCGTGCTTGGACGGCAGGCCGATGACGATGTGCTCTTCCGCGATATCGACCGGCAGCAGTGCCAGAGCCGGGTTGACTTTCACCACATATTCCATGCTGTGGCGGTCGAAGATAAAGGCATCAATCTTTTTCTGCTGCACCGCGGTATAACCGGCTGCCAGTGAATTGTAATACTGTATTTTCGCTTTGTCAAAAAAACGCTCTCCCGCCGTCATGGCGGCGGCCCCCTGGGGAACGCCGATGATGTATCCCGCTTTGTTTAAGTCCTCCGGCACGGAAATGGTTTGACTGGAATGCGCGTTCTCCGACTCTCCGCAACCGGTCACCAGCGCCAACATTCCAAGAAGTACGGCGAAAAAATAAAGGAATCGTCGTTTCATATTTTTATATCCCTGTTTTTATTTTATATTTCGATATTGACGGACGCATGGAAAGAGGCTCCTGTAATTGAAAATTCCGGAAGAAATAAAGGAACGGCAAAATACCCGCAGAACAACAACGCGATTCCCGACAAACCAGGCAAAGATATTTTCAACGTTGGAATGAATTGGTTGAACTGCGTCATAACGGACCTGTCTCATAAGAAATTGCCGGATGTGAGTTCACCGAAGCGGCAATTTCTGCGGAATACGGAAATGCGGAAGGCGTATTCGAATATGCAGAAAGCCGATGCCAGGAAAGCAAAGAGCTGGCAAGAACAGAAAAAGACTTCGATTTTCGACTCAATCGGAACGCCATGCAGCATTGTCTCCTTCTTTTTAACTGCATTATTACATATGAATTATCAGAAAGCAGGTTTGGTACTATACGGCTTATGAGAGTTTTTTCAAGCCAATAATCATTATTTGTAAAAAAATTATGCAGCAAGAACGGATTTCTATGGTTGACCATTGCAACTGTCATGCCGGGCATGGAAAGCAGTCAATCCGAAATCCAAACAAAATCCTTTCACCCCAAACAAGCCGATATTGCCATTTTATTCATGTCGATCCTGAACCATAATCTTTCCAATATCCAACTATCTGCACACATCTTTCTCATTTCTGTTCAGGATCAACTCCATGGAGCGGGTTATATCCTCGAACTCTTCGGAGAGAACTGTGATTTAAAATAGGATGAAGATTGCGACCTGTGGAGACAAGATCGTCAAAAAGAAAGCAACGGTAGCCGTTGCATGTGAACTGCGATTTTACGATTCGTCATATTTCATTCGGGGTGAAATGTGATTATTATAACTGCAACATTTTCTCTTTTACACAGTGATAAAGAATTCAGGAATGTCTGCACAGGCATTTTTCCATAACAATGCTTTCCGCAGATTTTGTTTTTTTAATAATTATCGCACAAAACCTGAGCTCTGAGAATGTCTGAAATGGAAAAAACATATTTTTCAACGATTCGCCCTCCCGCACATAAATAAAAAGACGGAAAATTCCCGGAAAACGGGCTTCTCTCCGTTTCTCAGAAAAGAATTTTTCCCGGTATGCCGAAGCGGCTTTCCGGAAACGCAATTCAGGGATCAGATTACAAAAACAGCCTCAAGCCTGTGCAACGAACAGATTTGAGGCTGTTTTTTATGGTGCGCGGGAGGGGACTTGAACCCCTACGGATCACTCCACTGGAACCTGAATCCAGCGCGTCTGCCATTTCGCCACCCGCGCGGGAATTGCACCCCGCAGCGATTCCTCCGTCATGCGAAAAAGAGTTGCCTCTGTTTCCAGAATGAACCGCTTGGAACAATACCGCGCAGAAGTTTCTTTTTCTCAGAATTCCAGACGAAAACTTCTGATGTATTTCATGACCGGGTTTCTGCCGGGGAAAACAGCGATACTCTCCATATTTTCCAAATTGCCGCGAATTTCCTTCAGCGGTATTTCAAATTCAATCCAATGACTTCCGTCCTGACTGTTCCAGTAGGAGGACAGCCGATTTCTGGAGCGCATGAAAAAGGACGGGCCGTTCGATGCTTTCCCACCGTTTCTTTTTGCCAGAAACAGGATGGAAACCCACTTCTCCTTATATGCCTTGCCCAGTTCGTCGCGGTCCCAACGAATGGAACCGCGCAGAACAGCACCGTCAATTTTTTCCGGTGAATCGAACAATGGATGTGGCTTTCCGTTTTCCGTTTTCAACTCCACATATTTACTGCGGAACTGGAAATCCGTTCCATTCCACCGGGTATCCGGATCCTGTGCGGGTTGGCCAATTATCGGAAACAGCTCCCGGACCGGAATGGAATGCTGGTATTCCTTGGTAAAAATCGTTTCCAGAGCGGATACCGCACAGACGACCGGGACTGCTTCGCTTCCACAGGATTCTAACTCCAGAGCGGAGATGATTTTTGAGGGGAACGGATTTTCCAGTTCATAGAGGAAAAATCCGTAGCCGTCATCGTTCCAGACAGCCGATTTCCGCATGGGTTCAGGATTGCGTGCGATTTTCCAGTCGCCGATTTCAAAGCCTTTCCGGGCGAGCGTTTCACGGACGGTTCCGTCCAAATAATGAATCCGATATTTCAGAACGGGATCCCCTTTCCTTCCGCCAACACAAGCCTGCAGGATCATCAGATCGCCGCAGCGCCTGTCGACCGGTATCGAAACTTTCGCCGGATAATCCGGTTGCGTCCTTGAACGGAGCGCAATGCAGACTTTGTTTTCGTTGTAATCGAACCGGATAATGTCAAACAGGATATCCCCGAACCGTTGTTTGTGAAACGGAACTCCTCTCAGATACCGATGTTCCGCATCGGCGAAAGCACTGTCCGTACTCCATTTCTGAGAATTTTCAAACCCGGTATTCGCTATATTGCGGATATCCAACGATACGGATTTCCGGACAGTGCATTTTTCCCGCTCCTCCCGGACTGCGAGTTCTGTTTCCTTTCTCAGCTCGAAGGGCGTTTTCCGTACTGGGGAAGGAAAGCGTTTCATCCATTCAGACTTGTCGCCAGCAACAAGTACACGGCAGTCCTGATTCTGCAGCTTGACCGTCACGAAACCGTTTTCGACCTGATAAAGTTCTCCGGTGATCGGCTCAAAAACGGTATCCACAATGCCGGGAGCGGCGATCCGGAAACACTTTGTCTCCTTGTTCTGATTGAACACAAGATATCCGTACAGCGTTCCATGCTCCGTTCTTTTACGGAACGGAAAGACTTCAATGTTCGGCATTGTATCGTCCCGATCCGTTTTGAAGACCCGAGCATAAGGTGTAACCCGTTTTCGTGCAAGAATCGGTTTCAGGAATTCCGCTAGCGCATAATCACGAAGTTCAGCCGCGATGTACCACAGTTCCCCCTTCCCGAGCTTTTTCCGGATGACAGCAGGTTCTCCGGACAGCGTTCCTGCGACCTGCCAGCCGCTTTCACCGCGAATCCGTTGAGCAAGAACAGCACGAATGTCATATTCCGGAATTCTGCCGATCACTTTCCGGACGGGCTTCGTTTCAAAATCAATCAGGGCATCCACAATCGGCTGATCATACTCATCCCGGCGGAAAGTCGCTCCGGAAGCGATAACGATTCCCCCGTTTTCCAAGTACTGCTTCAATATTCTGTGTGTATCACGGTATATATGGGAAACTCCGCCGAGAAACAATACGGGAATACCATTCAGTTTTTCCTGCAGATTTTCTTCAAAGATTCCAACATAATCGTAATGGTTAAAGTGCATTGCGCTGACAAAATCCAGCGTTGGTTCGAGTCCCGCCCCCTGATTTTTCGCGAGGGCTGCGATGCGCAAAGTCGGATTGGAATAGAGAAACGCCGCATGTGGAGCGTACAGTTTGTTCTCCCGATTCAGAAAAAGATCCGCAATCCGCTCCAGGTCTTTCCGGAATTCCGGGATTACTTTCAGTTCCTGCGGCGGCTGCACACCGGGATTAAGCAAGGCGAAGTTCGGAAGAGGGATCCCAGGAGGTTCCATTCCGAACCATGACCAGAACAGGACGTGATGTTTGCCCAGACCAAGTTCCCGCCAGAGGACGGCACGGAAGTTCTCGCCTTTATTCCGGCCGACATAAGCTTCCGTATTCATGTAGGCTTTCCCCTCGGCGAGAGGGAAATAGATCCCGTGCCTCAGCAGATCAATTTTCAATTCTGTAGAAACGGGAAGCGCGTCTTTGGCGGGAGTGCTGTCATCGGTTTCCTCCACAGAGTTAAAAGTGAAATTCCCCGTGCCGGGTGAAATCGCATCCATCCGCGAATGCAGATCATAGATATTGCAGTTGTGCCAGAGACTCATGGCGTGTTCTCCCCCCAAAAGCTGAATAAAAACCGGTTTGCAGTCGAATCTCCGGATCAGCTCCCGCAGTTCGACGGCAGTTTCGGTCAGCTGAGTCTCCTGCATTTTCCCGTACTCAACGGCGGCACCGATACTGTATTGATCCGATTTACGGAGCGGGGATACCTCCGCGAAAGAAACGTAGGAGGTGTTCCACGCCCGGTTCATGGCGCTTACTGAACCGAATTTCCGCTCCAGCCAGTCTGCGAACAAACGAAGGTTGTATGGAGAGAAGTTCTTGTATCTCGGTTCATTGAAAATTTTGTACATATAAGGACGCGCTCCGGCTTTGCGGAACAGTTCCAATTGGAGGCTGTAGATTTTTTTCAGGACGTCCCGTCCTTTCCGGCTGCCAAGATTGTAACCGATCGAAAAAGAAGATCCTCCATCCGTAAGAGCTTCTTCCTGGAGCAGCAAGAGCGCTTCTTTCCGGTTTTGCGCCAACACCGAAGAAGAGGGGAAATGCAGATCCAAATAATGCGGCATGGTTTTGAGGCTTTTTACAGTCGTCAGAAAATCCTGAAAAGGACGGATTCCCCACATGCGCTTGATTTTTCCCAGGTTGTGTTTTACAAGCCCTTCCTGATAGAATTCGAAAATCCGATCCAACTGTGCGGGCGTATAGCCCGGAAACAATGCGGAAACCACCAACGGAAACGAACTCAGATGCAGCGTATTGAATCCGATGGATTCGAAATACGCCTGATCCGGATTTGTTTCATAAAGATAACGGTATTCATCCGGATATTTGCCGCGCCAGAGTTTGCCGTACAGTTTCAGTTTGCCCGCCTGCACATAGCTATATTCGGTACCGACAAGGAACTGCTGTTTACCTTGCCCATCGGTCAGATTGCCATTGCGGAATTTTATCTGCTCCGCGGCAAGAAAGGATACGAAACAGAAAACTGCAAAAGTAAAAATATGTTTCATGATTTCTCTTTTCTCAAAGTGGATCCGCTGATTCAAAGGATAGACGCTTCGTGGTAAGCGGTATCTTGACTGCCGCAGCGCGCCCGTCCGCAAAAACGAAGTTCGCCGTTGCTCCGTGCCGGATGGCTATCGTGAATTGTGGCGAGTCGGGATCATAAGGGGATTCATCGACATCTGCCCAGCAGGTGATCCGGAATCTTTCCGAACTTTTTCCGGATTCTCCTGCCAAATAGATTCCGGACGGATTTTTCAGGATGACTCCGAACGAACAGTTGCTGTTGCCGCATCGTTTTCCGTTGGCAAGATTACTGCGCCGGATGTAATGCGAAAAGCTGGACGTTGACGTTTCTTCCGACAGGATGGAGCGATTTGCTCCATAGCTTAAAAAGTCGTTGACCGCCGTAGGGACAGTAGTTTTAGGGTTGACATCTCCAGGGTCAAGGAAAATTCCCTGCCGCATTCGGGCAAGAGCGCCGGGATTGACCGTTCCGCTCATGCGAACGCTGACTTCCGCTTTTCTATTCCCGAAATATCCGCCCAGCAACAGTGTCCTATGCCAGTATTTTCCTTCACTCCACGAAGTGTAACCGACAGGGGGAAAATACTCCTCATTACTGTCTGCATAAAGTTGGAATCCGTGTCCGATGTTTTTCAGATTACCGAGACAGGCAATTCCCTCTGCTTTCTTTCTGGCGGAATTCAGCGAGGGCAGTAGAATTCCCACTAGGATTGTGATCACGACAATCGTAATAAGGAGCTCTATAAGAGTGAACTTTATATTTTGACGCTGCTGCGACATCATCTGTTTTTTTTCTTTCTTCAATTGGCTTTCTGTTGTTTCTCCCGGAAACATTCCGGATACAGTCCGGCATATCCCGGAATTTTGATCCGTTTTCAGTCGGAAAAACGGCATCGTCAGTTTCATTGAACCCCTCCTTTGTTTTTGTAAATTTCCTGTTGTATTCCGGCGGTTTCTACGGCTCTTTCCCGTTTCAGAAAAACGATCCGGCAGTCGAGATCGCCGTGAAGCGGAATGTTCAAGCCGACTGCCATCAGAAAGCGACCGGTGCGGTCGGGCAGTTCCTGTGCATCGTAACCGCGCTCTTCGTCTCCGCCGTAAATGATCGGCTTGTAGCGGGCGTCCGCATCCAGTCGGACAGGGCGGATCGCGGGAAGTCTCTGATTGAACTGCAAAGAGTGTCCGAAAAGGAAAAGCACCGCTTCCGAACGATCCGGCAGAACATATTCATAGCAGGCGTAAGGATGTTTGAAATGGGAATGGAGCCGTTGATAGATTCCGTTCTGTACCGTATTGCGCAGTTTTTTGTAGAGTTCTCCATATTTCCGCAGGCATTCCAAAGCTTCGTCATCCGCTTTGAGTAGATTCACGCCGATACCCAAAGACCCCATCATGCCGGTGAATGCCTGAAAGCGACGAGGAATTTTGCGATGGTTGAAGTTATAAAAGTAATAGTCGCTGATGTGACATCCGCCGCCCGCGGACTTCGGAAGATGCAGGAATGCGAATCCCTCATGCAGTTTCAGAATGTCGAGTCCCTCCTGATTGTCACTACGGTTGACACGGCTGCAGAAGCGGTTGAATCCCCAATCGGCGCGGAAATTACCGCAGGCGCAGTTTTCGATGATGAGATGCGGATATTTCTGACGGATTCTTCCGAAAATCCAATACAGGGAGCGGACGTATTCCACATAGATTTCCCTACCTTCTCCGCCGGGTGCTTCCGCCCAGCCCGGATGTGTAAAACACTGATTCATGTCGATCTTGAAATAATCCAAGTCATTTTCCCCGATCAGTCGGTCCAGTGCATCATGGAGGTGCTCGCGGACTTCCGGTTTCGCCAGATTCAGAAGCAAACGGTTTTCCGTGCAACCGTCGAGTTCGTCGGCATCAGGAAAGCGGTCGGGATACTGCATAATCCAGTCCGGATGATCGCGGCAGACGGAACTTTCCCTGTCAACAGCTTCGAGTTCCGCCCAGACACCGAATTTCATACCGAGACTGTGAGCAAGATCCGCCTGCGGACGGATTGTTCCGGAAAATTTTTCCTTATGGGGAGTCCAGTCGCCAAGCGCCTGCTGCCAGCCGGCATCATAAACGAAAAGTTCCGCGCCGATTTCCGCCGCTCTGCGGATTGCCGCGACGGTATTTTTCTCATTCATCTCCGGCCCGCTGCCGAATGACGCATAAGTATTGCAGAGCAGCGGCATGACCATTCCTCTAGTGTGTTCCGGTTCAACATGGTTACGAAGATGAGTGTGGATCCGTCGAAACATTCCGTTGAAGCCGCTTCCAGTGCGTCCAAATGAGAAAACGGGAGTTTCAAGCGATTCCCCGGATTGCAGAATCCATTGAAAATCAAAATCGTTAATTCCGCCGGAAACGATGACATCGGAAGTTTCGCTCCGTTCCAAGATAATTTTCCAGTTCCCGCTCCATTGAAGGGTGCCAAAAACAAGTTCACCGTTCCAGTCTGTGGTATTGCCATCATCTGCGGCGAAGAACGGCATGGCGTCCGGCCCGGAGAGTCCGGTACGGCTTTCCAAAACAAGCTTGCCCGCTTCAAGACGGGTTTCGACAGGGCGTCCTTCCCCTGCCCAGCATCCGCGAAGGTGAGTAATGCGATACGGTGTGTCACAGTATGTCAGCGGCAGGGATGCCGAGAAAATACGGGTGAGCGTCACAGGGGTTTCCGCGCGATTTCTTATGACGGCTTTGCGATCAAGCAAGGCTGAATCAGAGTAGACGGTGTAAAAAAGAGAGACGTCGAGTAAGTGGCTTTCATCCATCAAGAGCAGTTCGAGCGTTTCGGCGTTTTCGGTTTTGGTTATTCGGAACGAGTGATAGCGGAGGCGCGTATTGCGAGCACCGGATGCGTGGATGGCCTGAAGGCAGGAATCCGTATAAATAGCTGCGCAAAATGCCGGATATTCCTGAAGCGAAACGGCATTCCGGCATTTTCTGCCCGGATAACAGCGGATGTCGCCGATTTCCGGCAAGTCTTCCGTTCCTCCCAGAGGAGCGCCGAAATACAGATGAACCGGTAGGCGCATGTTGTCGGAAATTGCCAGAGCATAGGAAGCGTTTCCCGTCTGGAGAAGAAACGATTGAGTTCTCTCATTATAAAAGATTTGTTTCATTTTACAAGAATGCCTTCTTTTTCGATTTTTACGAAAATCCGCTTGATTTTCTTTTATAATTATACTATATTCCGATAAAAAAAGCAATAAGACAATTGTTTCTCGAAGTTGGATTTATGTTACAAAATAAAAAACACAACTGGTACGACAATGACTTCAGTTACGGAAGCGCCCGTCCGATGGTACAAGTCCAGCCATCGGAACCTTTGCCATTCTATCCGCGCTCCTGCGGCTGTTTTTCCTATAATCGGGGGTTCAGGCGGGTTGAGAACGGAGCACATAAACCGATGGTTCACCTGTTCTGGGGAATAAGCGGAAGCGGTTCGTTTGAAACAGTTCACGGGAAATTCTGTTTCTGCGGCGGGGATTTTTTTTATCTGCTTCCGTTTGAGTCTTGGACGATTGTCAGCGCCGGTTCTCCGTGGCGTTATCGCTGGTTGACTTTTGACGGAGTTTTTGCCCAGGCGTTCATGGAAGCATACGGAATTCCCCGGCATCCGATTGCGGCAGGAAAGTGTCCGGAAGACCTGTTCGAGGAATTCGAACAGGGGTTACACTGCCGGACGACCGGCGAATGGAGAAATATGATTGCGTTAGTCTGCAGGATTCTTGCCTATGCCAGAGACCGGAACGAATCGGAACGGCATTCCCGGAAAATTCTGACCGATACCCAGGATTTCTGCAGAATCCTGCATGGGAACCCTGATTTCAACGTGAATTCCCTTGCTGAACATCTGAATCTCAACCGGGTCTCCCTGTTTCGCATTTTCCGATCCGAACTTGGAGTCACACCATCGGATTACATTGCGGACCTGCGCTGCTCTCACGCACTGGAACTTCTGCGCTATACGGAACTGCCGCTACGGGAAATCGTTTCGCAGTGCGGTTTTTCCGACCAAGCCTATTTCTGCCGCTGCATGAAAAAACGATTTGAGAAAACACCTTCAGCTCTGCGAAATGGCGATGGAGGATAAATTTACGGAATGTTCAGCTCCCGGTCCGATTCTGCAAACGCTGTTCAGCCCTGTTCGCGAAATACCGATGGAGCGTGTAATGAACCGCGGGGTATGTATAATTCAAGGATCAGATTACAAAAACAGCCTCAAACCTGTGCAACGAACAGATTTGAGGCTGTTTTTTATGGTGCGCGGGAGGGGACTTGAACCCCTACGGATCACTCCACTGGAACCTAAATCCAGCGCGTCTGCCATTTCGCCACCCGCGCGGGAAATTGATCAGGAACGCAATGCGGAAACCGCTGACTCCAAAGTATCACAAATCATGAACATGGAAGAAAAACCGCTGATGTCGAAAATCTCCTTCACATTCGGCTGGAGCGAAAACAGGACAATGCGTCCGGCTTTCTGCTGAACCCGTTTGGCGGCAAGCAGAAGAATACGGAGCCCCGCACTGCTGATGTATTTCAATTTTGCAAGATCCAGAAGCAGATTCGTTTGCGATGCCATCGTTTCCGTAAATACCGCATCGACTTTCACCGCCGTGTCGGAATCCAGTTTGCCGATCAGCTGAATTACGGAATAGCCTTCGCCGGCAACGACATTTGTCTGCATAACAACTCCTTTCTTATTTCCCGACTGTTATAATCAGGGTATTTTTCCCATCCTTGCGGATATATCGCATCGACTCCGAAAGCTGCGCCGTCAGGTAGATCCCAAGCCCGCCGATCGGACGCTCCATAATCCCCTGCCCCACATCGGGAGCCGGGCAGGACGTCGGGTCGAACTCATGTCCGTCATCGACCAGTGTCATTATAACACGGTTTTCCTGTATTTCAATCCTGATCTCAAGAAAATGTTCCAACGAATCGTCGTAAGAATATTTTATGACATTCGTCGCCATCTCTTCAAATGCCAACGACACGCTGCATGCGGTCTTGCAGGCAAGCCGCGCCGAGTTCAGGAACTCTTCCAGTTCCACGGATACCTCATGAAGCGAAACCATATTGTTTTTCATCAATGTGCTGTATTCCATGAAACTCACCCCGCTTTCCTCCGTCAGCGCTGTTCCGTCGCCAGACGGATGGCTTCCCCGAAATCATTCGTCACCGGACACTCCCTGTTCAGCCCGGCCGTCCGGATCTCGTCAATCACAAACGGCTGCGGATTGTACAGGATCAGCCGGGCGTTGTGTCTCATCAGCTCCTGCGCCGATGCGATCAGCCACCGCAGCCCCAGCGACGAAATGAAATCCATTTCCGTCATATCAACGATCGCGGAAAAACCGCGGTCCGTCACATTCCGCCGGAATTCTTCAAACACCTCCGCGACACCTTCACAATCAAAGCTGCCCGAAAGCGCCACATGCGAATAAGACTCATTGTTGTTGATGATTTTCAACTGCATAGGCAATCTGCTCCGCAAACCTTCTTTTTTGTTAATGTAGCGCACTTTTGCAAAAAGTCAATCACGGAAAGTACCGAAAAAATTTCCGCCGGAAGACCGTTGCCGCAAATCTCCGTGTTTTCTCTCCCCGCAATCCGGAAAAAAAGCCGTTTTTTGAAATCGGCACTTGATATTGCCATCGTTGGCAGTATATTGTAAGCAAGGTCATAACCCAACTAAGGAGGAATCATTATGACAAAGCGCCGTTACGCCATCTGCGGAGTGTCCAGCCGCGCAATCGGAATGTGGATCCAGCCGATGTACCGTGAATTCGCGAATGCCGCGGAATTCGTCGGAATGCTTGACATCGACCCGATCCGGTTCAACGTCTGCAAAAAGCAAATCCCCGAATCGGCAAACGTTCCCACCTATATGCCGGAAGAATTCGACAAGATGATCGAGGAGACCAAACCCGATGCAATTTTCGTCGTCTGCCGGGATTGCTATCACGTCACCTACATCCTCAAAGCTCTTGAGAAAGGACTCGACGTCATCACCGAAAAGCCCATGACAACCAACTGGGAAGACGGCATCAAAGTCCGCGAAGCGGAAAAAAAATCCAAGGGCAAAGTCACCTGCACATTCAATTACCGCTACAATCCCCAGCACCGTCTGCTCCGGGAACTCGTCCTTGCCGGAAAAATCGGCCGCGTCACTCACGTCGATCTCAACTGGTATATCGACATCAAGCACGGATCCAGCTATTTCCACCGCTGGAACCGCATGCGCGAAAATTCCGGCAGCCTCTCCATCCATAAAGCCAGCCATCACTTCGACCTCGTCAACTGGTGGATCGGCAGCCCCGCTCCGGAAACCGTCCATGCGTTCGGCGCTCTGAATCACTACGGTCCCAACGGTCCGTTCAACCCGTCGAAAAAAGACGGACGTCACTGCTCCGAATGCACCGAACGTGCAAAATGCGCCTATAAAGCCCGCTGGGAAACACGCTCCTCCGTCATCAAAATCCACGACGACCATCTGGATGCGTTCGACGAAAAGAACGGCCTGCTCTTCACGCCCGAACTCTACCGTCCCGACATGTGCATGTTCGATTCCGAAATCAACATTCACGATACGATCGTCGCGAACGTGAAATATGCGAACGGCGTTCTGCTCAACTACTCCGCGAACTTCTCCACTCCGTATGAAGGCTACCGCCTTGCGATCAACGGAACGCACGGACGCATCGAAGCGGAAGAATGGGGCGGCGCAGGTTCGACCGCATTCCCCTGCCCCCGCAAGGAAGATATTTATGTGGATTATTATCCGATCTTCGGGTCCAGAGAACGCCTTTCCGTCAAACCCGGAATCGGCGGACACGGCGGCGGTGACTCCGGCATTCAGGAAGACGTCTTCCTCGGTGTCGATCCCGACCGCCCCTATAACATCCTTGCAGATTCCAAGGACGGACTCGCCGCCATCTCCATCGGCGACGCGGTCTACAAATCCATTGTGCAGGAAAAGATCATTGACCTGCGGGAAGTCATGTCACACTGATTTCCACTCCGTCTCCGCTGATGCGGAGACAAAAACGGCTTGCGGTCCCTTACACCAGGACCGCAAGCCTCCATTTCCGTTCAAAATATTCCGGGACAAACTTTATCCGATCATCTTCAATCCGGAATCAGCGACCCTCCGCGGTTCAGAAGCTCCCGAACCTCTCCGGCATCGACCGAAGCAATATCGCGGTTCCCGTTCAACGCGCAGAATGCCGCAACCCCTGCAGCCTCCCCGCACTGATTCAGATTGACCATCACGCGCACCGCGCCGAACGCTTCCGGATCCGCATCCAGCATACGCCCCGCGGCGATCAGATTCCGGCTGCCCTGCGGGATCATGCAGCTCAACGTCATACGGTAATACGGAAGCACTTCGCCTTCCGGCAGCCACCGCTCCACGCGGATCAGCTTGTTGGATTTGAACACGCGCGACACTCCTGTCAAATGGCGGAACGAAATGGAATCGTCGCTGCTGCCGTGAATATCGACCGGATATGTTCCCGCTCCGATCGTATCCGGAAAACGGCGGTCGGCAAGCATCTCCTCCCCGTTCAGACGGCGGAGGGAAGCAATATGTCCGCCCTCGCGGATGCCGATTGCAGAGGGAAGCGCCTGGAGAGAAACGCGGGCTTCCGGGTAACTCTCCCGGAACAGGTCGACAAGCGCACGGATTTGGCGGCGCGATTCAAATTCCGCACGGGTAACCGCATCGGCGTTTGAGCAGTCGCAACCAAAGATCCTTGTTCCGGCGAGCATATAGACATGCCCGCTGCCGGGAATGTCGGCGCCCCAGCTGTAACCGCAGGGAAGCTCCGGATATTTTTCCCGGTTCTGCTCGATCAGCTCCTTGAGGTTCAATCCTTTCATCTCCCGGTAATTCTCAATATGGGCACACGCCGTAGGCGGCTGCGGATTTGCCGCAAAATGCATCGGGATCCCCGCATCGCGGCAGAGCAGTCCGTCGCCGGAAGCGTCGATAAACTGCCCGGCGGTGATGATGAAGCGTCCGGATTTGTTTTCCGCAACAATGCCTTTGATCACGCCGTCCTCCATGATCGGGCGGGAATAGATCGTATGGAAAAAGGTCCGGATATTCTTCTGTTCCGTCACCATGGCGTCCAGCTCCAGAGTCAGTTCTTCCGAATTGAACGGCACACCGGGAACGGCGGTGCGGAATGTCCCGATCGCATTGTGTTTCTCAAGCCGTTCCATCGTTTCAAACGTAAGCCCGCCGATGATCTGTTTCTCTCCGGTAATGTCGAACAGCGAATGCCACATGCAGACCAGTCCGGTCGTGGCAACGCCTCCGAAGCGGTTCTGTTTTTCAACGATCACGACTTTTGCGCCGAGTCTCGCGGCGCGGATCGCCGCAAAAACTCCGGTACAGCTTCCGCCGACGACACAAATATCGGCATCCTCCACCACCGGCAGGGATTCTCCCGGAACCATCATTTTTTTCATAAGCAAACCTCCTCGTCGTTTTTCTTTCCGGAAACTATACAGCAAAAACAGCGGAAATCTCTGAAAAAACAGTTGTTTTTTATGAAAATTATGCTATTTATAACAAAAACAATACAAAAGGCAGTATTTTCATGGAACGGCTTCTGGAAAAGTTTGAAGTGATGTGCGGATTGAATATCCAATGGAAAGCCGTCGGAACCGGCAAAACCTCCTGCGGATTGTCGGAACGCCATACCTACCATCAATGCACATTCTGCCGGAAAGTCAAAGCGACTCCGGAGCTGCTGCATCTCTGCTCGAAAAACGATGACCTCCTGCTTCCGCAACGGGCGGAAGCAGAGAAAAAACCGTTCATCAGCACCTGTCACGCGGGAGTGTCGGAACTGGTCATCCCGTTTTTCGACAACGGCAGATGCCGGGAACTTCTGCTGGCGGGGATCTTCCGGGAACGGAATGCCTCCACCCCCTGTGCATTTCTGAAAAAGGATTTCCGGGCGCTCCCGCTCTGGAACAGGGAAAAACAAATGCCCGTTCTGGAATTTCTTGCGGAACTCGCCGCCGTTCTGCGGGAACAGAAACGCGCCGCTCTCCAGTCCGGAACGACGGCGGGGACCGGCGACCTCCGTATTCTCCGCGCGATCACCCGGATCGAACGGGAACTCGCAGGAAAGATCCGGATGAAAGATCTTGCCCGCACGGCCTGTCTGAGCGAATCCCGTTTTCTTCATCTGTTCCGGCAGGAAACCGGACTCTCCGCCGTCGCATTCATCACACGCTGCCGGCTGAACGCCGCACGGCAGATGCTGGAAACCTCCGGAATCTCCATTCAGGAAGTCATGGAACATTGCGGATTCCGCGATCAAAGCCGATTCGGCAAGCTGTTCCGGGAATTCTCCGGATACACGCCGCTCGTCTACCACAAGAAATTCCGGAGAAAAAAAGATGTATAACGGTTATTTCAGTTCGCCGTCCAACAGGATCAGTTCACGCGCATAAGGCTCCATCTTCTCCAGAACACCGGAAAAGCGGAACGGTTCTCCGTTATGATTTTTCAGCAGAGGCAAAGAATCTTCCGGCAGACGGACGATTGCACGGATCTTGCTTTTCATGGAATACGCCCCCGTCACTTCCGCGATCTCGAAACTCGCTTTCACACCGGGACCGGCACCAAGCACAAAATCATTGCCGAACGAGTAGGCAGAGCGCAGGATTCCGCTCCATTCCACGCGCGTTCCTTTTGCGGCGGCAAAAACAGCCTGCTCCTTCCCGCCGGGAAACGATGCGGCAAACAAGCTCGCGGCAAACGCCGCCTGATCCGTTGCCGCCGTCTCCTGCGGCGCAGATTCCGGCAACGGAGGCTCCATTGCTTCCGCTGTCTCCGGGAAAGACTCCATCTCCGCCTCAACCGGCGTCCTCTCTTCTTCCGGAACGGGAATCTCCGGAACGGGTGAAAGCGGTGCAGGTTCCGGCGGCATCTTTACCACCGGACGCTTCAATTCCGGAACAGGTTCGCTTGCCTCTACCGGAATCGGCGCGGAACGCACAGGAGAAACAGCCGCGGCGGCCGGTTCGCCGGAGAACAGCGCCGCCAGGGAAACCGTAAACTCAATCAGAGCGGAAAGAGCTTCCGCATCCCGGCATTCACCCCGGAGCTTGACCAGGACATAACGGTCGGACACCTCAAAATAGCGGTAAAAGGCAAGCGCATTTTTCAACGCATTCAAGCGGGCGGAAGTCAGCAGTTTTTTCAATTCCTCTGCTCCGGACGCGGCACACTGGAGACGGGGGTTTTCCAATCCCGCCACCCGGAACGTCTTGCGCCCGGTGAAACGTTCACTGCGCACAATGTCATCATCCAGCAGAATCAGCAGTTCCTGCTTCAACGGACGGGCAAACATCACATTGACAACGGTCTGCGGTTCCCCGGATCCGGAATCCTGAATATGCACTTCCGTAAACAGTTCATCCACATAGCCGCGCAAAGACGGACGCCCGCCGAGACCATTCGGGCGGACATATTCGAGCCGGTGCGCATAAGCGGCTTCGATCCATGCTTCATTGCGGGCTCCGCTGGTAAACAGTCCCGCCAACGGATTGCCGGACGACTGGGAACCGTCGCGCTGCGAACCCTCCATGACGCCAATGGCTTTTCCGAGTATCTTAAAAAACACCAACACAAAGACGAAGAAAATAAGGATCGTAAAAAAGCCGCCCAGATGCATCGCTCACTCTCCGTAAACAACGGATCCGTTATTTGCCAAGAGAAAGAAACTGAAGCCCCGGAAGCTGAATATCCATTCCCTGCCACTGATTCAGAAACTGGACCGCAATCAGAAGCGCCCAAAGAAGCAGACAAATCATGGCAAAGCAGGAAGATACCGTAAACAGCCAGTGCGGATTGGCACCCGGAGCAGCAGGTGCTTTCGGAGCTTTCTCTTTTTTCTTCTTTTTCCCATCCGCAGCCGCTTCCGCCGGAGCGGATTCTTCTGCATCGACGGCAGCCTCCTCCACCGGTGCGGCATTAGCCGCCGGAACGGATTCTTCTGCAACGACGGCAGCCTCCTCCACCGGTGCGGCATCTTCCGCTGCCGGTTCCGGCGCTTCCACCTTATCCACGGCAGGAGCTTCCACCGGAACAGCGGCAACATCAGGAGCGTTCAGCTTCACCGTGCTTGCACCCGGAGTCGGGACGCCGTCAATCTTGATTGCCTGAGTCGATGTGGCGGGCTCTTCCACGGAAGCGGGCTCAAGGGGCTGCGCCCCCAGCTTTACCGTTGCGGCGCCGGGAATCACCGGCTTGGGACCGAGCTTGATCCCGGTCGTCGCCGTGCCGATTTTGATTCCGGTCGTCGCCGTGGCGACCGGAGCACCGAGATTGATTTTTTTTGCCGGGATACTGTTCAGTTTGATCCCGGTTGTGGAAGTCGCCACTTTCGGTGCCGCGGCAGGAGCCGGAGCTGACTGCGGAATACCGAGTTTTACAGCCGGTGCGGCATCAGCCGCCGGCGGAGTCGCGCCAAGCGGTGACATAAGCGGTCTTCTGCCCGCCTGCTGAATCGGTGTGGATTTCGTGGAGATCGGCGCGGAATGTGTCGACATCGGTTTCGGTGCCGGACGGTTCAGCCGGACCGTGGAAGTCTGGTCAATATCTTCCGTCTCCGGCTTCGGAACACTGGCGACGCCCGAAAGCGGAATACCTTTGGTTGAAGTATCGGTCTGTTTCGGCGGAATCGTCTGCGTGGTATTCCCCGGAGTCAGTTTTTTCAGGAATGGCGAGGAAACAGGCTCGGCGGAAGCAACCGGTTTCAGTTTTTTCAGCGGAATTGCCTGCGTCTTATCCAGATCCGCGGCAGGCGCCGCCGGGGCTTTCGGCGTCAGCGAAGCCCGGCTGACTTTCACCGTGCTGGTATCCATATCTTCCGCCGGTGCGGCATGTACGGTCATCGGGGTCAGCTTGATCGTCCGATGTCCGGCTCCGGCCTGCGTTTCGTTTTCCCCCGGTTTGTTCTCTGCCATGATCCACCTCTAACTTACTGTTATTATCAAAAAATGTGTATATTTATGTACCATGCATGGAATATAGCATCATCTGCCGCATTCTGCAAATCAACTTGAAACGCCTTATCTCATTTTTACGAAAAAAAATTTCTTGTCTTGATTATATCCGTATTTATGCTATCTTATACGTTTATGCTGAAATTGGGGTTTTATGAACTATTATCGAAAGACAAATAATCGAATTCTGCGTTTTTTCCTGCGGAATCTACGGAAAACCGCATTGTCTCTGCAGCGGTTCTGCGACCGTGTGGAAGAGTGTCTGAACTCCGCAAGGGAAGATTCCACCGTCTTTTTGGAACACGCTTTCCGCCGGATGAAGACCGCCACCCGCCAGCTGGCGATCCGCAACGTGGTCCGGCTCCTCTCCCTGCTGACGATCGCCGTCACGTTCCTGCTGATCTACATCTCTTCCAGCAGCATGGCCAATACGTTCTTCTTCAACAATGAGGTGGATCTGGTCTTCCTGTCGTTCAGCTTTCTGATGATTCTGGCAAACATTCTTTATTTCGCATGGCAGACCCTGCTCTATTTCCGTTACAAACCGGTTTCGGCAAACGATGACGGCCGCCTCCCCGGATGCACGGTGATCGTACCGGCTTATAATGAAGGCGAAGGCGTGCTTCACGCACTGGAAAGCGTACTCAAAAGCGATTATCCGCCGGAAAAACTGGAAATCATCGCCGTAGACGACGGCAGCCGCGACGATACCTGGTTCTGGATCTCGCGGATCGCGGAGACCTCCGGCGGACGCCTCCGGACGCTCCGGTTGGAAAAAAATGCAGGAAAACGCAATGCCATCTATCAGGGACTGCTCCTTTCCAGAAAGGAGATCTTCGTCACGATCGACAGCGATTCCATCGTGGCGCCGGACACCCTCCGCCATCTTCTCTCCCCGTTTTCCAACGATCCGAAACTCGGCGGAGTGGCAGGCAACATCCGGGTGCTCAACCTGAAAGACGGCATGGTTCCCCGGATGCTGGACGTCAATTTTGCATTCAGTTTCGACTTCATCCGTTCCGCCCAGAGCGTGATCCGTTCCGTCATGTGCACGCCGGGGGCACTCAGCGCCTACCGCCGCAGCTATGTGGAGCCGTTTCTCGACGAATGGCTCAATCAGAAATTTCTCGGTAAACCGTCGAATATCGGCGAAGACCGCGCCATCACCAACCTGCTGATCCGTGAGGGGCACGCCGTCACGTTCCAAAGCACGGCCGTCGCATTCACCGACATGCCGTCGGACTATGTTCCGCTCTGTAAAATGCTGATCCGCTGGGGCCGCAGCAACATCCGGGAAAATCTCGCAATGGCGGCATTCGCGTTCCGCCGTTTCTCGCTCCGCGATGAAAATCACCTCGGCATGCAGATCAATCTCATCATGCAAAGCATCTGGATGTTCACCCCGATGCTCTTTCTGTTTACCGCGCTGTACTGTCTTCTGCAGGACGCCCCGGCGTTTCTGTACAGCGTCTTCACCGTAACGGTCATCTGGTCGACCTTTCCCGCTCTGGTCTATGCGGCAAAATATGAAAAAAACGAATCTCTCTGGGCTTATGTATTCGGTTTTTTCAACTTTCTCGCACTCTCCTGGATCGGTCCGTACTCTCTGCTGACCGTCCACCGCTCCGGATGGCTGACCCGTGAGATCCGGGAGCAGGAACAGGAAAAGCGGGAGCAGGAAGCATCCGCCTATCCGCCGACGTTTTTAACAGGAGAAAAACCATGTCACTTGAACGCGAAGAAACCCTGAAATGTCCGAAATGCAAAACGGAAAACAAGTTCCACATTTATGATTCGATCAACGTCACGCTCGACCCGGAACTCAAGAAGAAAGTACTCGACGGTTCCCTGTTCAAAATGAAATGTGCGGAGTGCGGAACGGAAACCGTCATCAATTACGATACGCTTTATCATGACATGTCCGCGGAACATCCGCTCCTGATTCAGTGCTGTCAGCAGCGGGACGGCTGGGAAGCGATCAACGAACAGAACGAAAATGTCCGTAAAATGATGGCGGATATGAATCTCTCCAACGAATTTCCGCACAGAGTGGTAATCGGCTATAATGCCCTCCGCGAAGCGATCCGCATTTTCGATGCGGAGTATGACGACCGCGCAATGTTCATTCTGAAAATGGTCTTTGCCGCCATGCTGAAACGCGATCATCAGGAGTGCCGGGGGCTGCTGTTCTGCGGCAGGAATGAGAACGGTTCCCCCGTCTTCTCCGTACTGGACGACGGGCACAGGGAACGCTTCTACAATCTTTCTCAGGATATCTACAACAACATTGCGGAAAAACTGGCTCCGCTTCTCCCGCCGGAAAGCGAACGCCATATCCTGGTCGATCATGATTACATGCTGCCGTTCATCAATAAAATACAGGCATAACGGCTCCCGGTCTTGACATGCCGGAAAACACGCTGTATATTGCTTCCAAAAACACGGGAAAAACCGAGTCATGAATATATGTCTGTTCACCTCCTCTTTCCTCCCCAAGACAGGAGGGATGGAAAATGTCGTGGATATTCTCGCGAAAACTTACAGAAAACTGGGGCATAGCGTCGTGGTATTGGCTAAAACGCCGCGCGGAATGAAGAAACCGCCGGAATTCGATTACCCGGTCTTCTACTATAAACGGAGCCGCTCCGAAGTGTGGTTTCTCGGCGCACCGAAAAAAGAACTGCGCAGACTGCATGAGCAATACCATTTTGATGTGATCCACGCCCATCAGATCTATCCGACCGGCTGGCTGGCGGTCCGGTTCGCCCGGAAACACCGAATTCCGGCGGTCCTGACCTCCCATGTCGGCGATGTGCACGACGGCTCCCGTTACCGCCGCCATCCGATCATCTCCCGCCGGATGCTCCAGGCGATGCAGTATGCCGACGCGGTAACCGGCGTCGGTTCCGGAATCTGCAAAACGATTGACGGACTGCTCGGCATGCCGAAGGCGCGTTACATCGAAAACGGCTGCGAACCCGTCGGCGATCCCGTTCCCACACCGGAACTCCGGCAGAAACTTCAGCAGCTGAATCTGGAACGGGGCTTCGACCTGACGGTCTGCCGCCTTCATCCGAACAAGGGACTGAATGTTCTTGTTTCCGCCTGCGGACTCCTGAAACAGCGCGGCATTGAGTTTCCGCCGCTCGTCATGGCGGGCAGCGGGCCACTGGAAGAGGACCTGCGCCGTCAGATCGCGGAGCTCGGACTCGACAGCCGAATCCACCTGATCGGAAGAGTCGGCAGGGACGATCGTGATTTTCTGCTGAAACGCTGCCGGTTCTTTATCCAGCCGTCCCTGCTGGAGGGAATGCCGCTGACAATCCTTGAAAGTCTGGCGGCAGGCTGTCCGGTGATCGCCACCCGGATCCCCGGCGTCGTCGAGATTCTGAAAGATGGCTGGAACGGACGGCTCGTGAATCCCGGATCGCCGGAGGAACTCGCCGCCCTCTGCACGGAACTGGATGATGCAAAACGGGCGCAGTATGCCGCTCACGCATTGGAAATCCTTGACACCCATTCCTGGGACAGAGTCGCTGCGGAATATCTTGCCATGTTTGAAGAGCTGATTTCGATAAACCATTCCACCAACCGGATCAAACAATAAGGAGCTGCCGGATGATTCAATATTTTCAAATTGCCGATCTGATCTTCTCTCTGGAATATGACGATGAAACATCCCCGTTTGCCGTAATTGCGGACAAAATGGGGCTGGTCAGGATTTCCGCCGGGATTCCGCAGATCCGCTTTCAATGGCGGAACCGTCCCGCGACGGTGAAAGCTCCCGTTACGAAACTGGAAAAGTCTGTCGTCGGCAACGGTTTCTTTCAGACCCGCACCAGACAAGGCGACACTCTGCAGTTGGAGGCGGACGAATCCGGTTCCCTGACAGTCGGAATCTCCGGCCCGCGCGCCGGAGCGGGCAAACGCTTCCGCCAGTTCCTGAAAAAATACTGGAAGTACCGTTTCCTCTATGGCATCAGCTTCAATGAAATGCACGCAAAGAAGATCATGTACGGCATTCTGGAACCCGTATTTCTCGCATGGTTCGCCGGACACGGAAAAACGCTGGTACATTCCTCCACCGTGGAAAAGGACGGCAAATCGTTCCTGTTTCCCGCATGGGGCGGCGTCGGCAAAACGTCGCTGATGTCCTATTTTCTCTCCGCCGGATGGAACTATCTCGGCGATGACATTGCCGTGCTTTCCACCGACGGCAGACTCCACCATTTCCCGCTGCCCATGCACATTTACGGGTATCATAAATTCGTTTGCGCCGATATGTACAAACGCATGGTCGCAGGCATGACTCCGGCCGACCGCCGGATCTGGGATCTTTCCATGAAGCTCTATCCGCCGGATGAAATGTCCCGCTGGGTCCGTCCGGAACAGGTTTACGGAAAAGAACGAATCGCATTGAACAGCAAACTGCAGACCGTCATTCACATGCAGCGCAGCTCCGTCAGCGAATCTCTGATCTTCCGTGAAACCACTCCGCAGAACGTTGCCCGCTATGTAACCAATACGATCATCAACGAAATTCCCGGAATTCTGCCGATGACCTCTTACCCGAACTCCCATGCGGCAATCCCCTGTCTGCCGGATACCCGGCAGATGCTGGAAACTCTGGAGCGGAACGCCGCGCAGGGATTCTCGAATGCAGCCGTTTATGAGATGATCCTCGGTCCCGAAACGACTCCGGAGGAGACTTGGAAATATCTCCGGGAACGGTTTCCCGGACTTTGACATTTTCCCCGGTTGAAATTCCGGAAAAAAGTGATACATTGCAAAAGAAACAAACACAGGAGGACGCTGAACGATGATCGGCTATACGGAACTGATCCTTATTTTTCTCGTCGTTTTTCTGCTCTTCGGAGCGAAACGGATCCCGGAACTCGCAAAAGCGCTCGGGAAAGCATCCCATGAATTCAAAAAGGCAAAAGACGGACTCGTTTCCGAAACCGAGGAAATGATGAACGCCGCCGAGAAAAACGCCGAAGCAGAAGACAAACTCAAACAGAACGGCGGAACGAAAAACAGTCAGGACTGAGTCCGCGTATGCGTCATATGGAAGATCAGAGTTTTTTCGGACATCTGGAAGCCCTGCGGTTCGTTCTGCTGAAAATCACCGCAACGTTTTTTCTGCTCTTCATTCCCGCATGGTTCGCCTCGCAGCCGTTGCTTGACGCACTGCTTGCCTATGCCGCACCCAAAGGATTCGAACTTCATTACTTCACCCTGATGGAACCGTTTTTCATCCGGCTGAAGATGAGCCTGACTCTGGATCTTTTTCTCTCGCTCCCCTTCACATTCGGCTTCATCTGGCAATTCATCGCGCCGGGGCTGACCCCGCAGGAACGGAAACTGTTCCGTTATCCGTTTTATGCGGGAATCTTCCTCGCCGTATTCGGCATTGTATTCGCCTTGGCGGCAATCGTTCCGGCGATCGTCAAGTTCTCGCTTTCGTTTGCGGGAAACAACATGACGCCCGTCATCGGCATCGGCAGTTTCGTCTCCATGGCGCTCTTCGCGGTTCTTGCGTGCGGACTCATCTTTCAGTTTCCACTGTTGGTTTATGCGCTTCTGGCATCCGGCATCATCAGCCTGGAAACCGTAAAAAAACAGCGGCCGGTCATCATTGTCATCATCCTGATCATCGCCGCGGTCCTGACGCCGCCCGACGTGGTCAGTCAGGTTATGCTTGCCCTGCCGACCTGGTTCCTTTTTGAACTGAGCCTGATCTTTTTTCAGTTCACCAGACCGAAAACCGAAACCGCCGATCCACGCATTGCGGAGGAAAACGGTCTGAACTCTGTACAACAGGAAGATCCGCATGAGTGATTCATCATTTGCCGAACTCGATCTTGACCGGGAAAACCGTTGCGGCTTTCCCGAATTCATCTATGGCGCAGGCAAAACACCCGGACAGATCACAGCCATCATGAAGCAGCTCCGCGAGGCAGGAAAACCCGTCCTTGCAACCCGCTTGAAGCCTGACGCATTCCCGGTGATCCGGCGCGAAATCCCCGATGCGGAGATTCACGAAACCGCACGCACCGCGCTGATCCGGGACCATGTCGTCCCGCACAAGGGAACCGTCGCGATCGTCTGCGCGGGAACCTCCGACCTCCCTGTGGCGGAAGAAGCATGCGACACGCTTGAAATCTGCGGTTACACCTGCAACCGGATCAACGATGTCGGCGTAGCGGGTATTCACCGCCTGCTGAAAAAGATTGAAAACATCCGGAAAGCAGATGTCGTCATTGCCATCGCCGGCATGGAAGGCGCTCTGCCGAGCGTATTGGCAGGACTGGTCGCTCTTCCCGTCATTGCGGTCCCGACCAGCGTCGGCTACGGTGCCTCGTTTAACGGAGTGACCGCTCTGCTCGCCATGATCAACAGCTGTGCCTCCGGCGTGACCGTCGTCAATATCGACAACGGATTCGGCGCCGCATGTGCCGCCGCCCGGATCCTGCAGGGAAAGAGAATTTAAAATACAAAACCCGCCGTTTGGCGGGCTCTGCTGATCGGCATTGACTACGGTCAGTTGTTACCCCAGAAAGGCTTCCCGTTCGTTGCACCGATGTCATTCGGAATGCTGTCAATCAGGCGCGCTTCGGTATGACCGTCAACGAACAGAACGTTGACTCCCCGCGCTCCAAGATGACGCATCGGGATTCCGCGGCTCGCCGCCCAGAGATTGGAACGGGTTTCCGCCAACGGACAGCCATTGCCCGAACCGCAGTTTCTCCGTTCACCGTCCGCAATCGCCATTTTCCGCGATGCCGAACGGACCCGGTTGATATTAAACGTTGCATTCTTCTGCATATAATCCGGTCCGCCATAATTGCTGATATAGGCATTGATCATGTAATGCGCCATGAACCCCATGACCGCATTGCCCTTGTTCCACGGCAGCAGTTCCTGCGCGGGACAACCGAAAATATCATGCGGGCGGGAAAGCGTTTCATTGCCGGTCGCTTTCCAGTGCAGTTTATTTTCCACGGTTTTGTTTGCTTTCAGGGCGTAAAGCCCGTCCTGCCAGCGACCCGATCCGCTCCAGCTGTCCTTTCCGTTATTGGATGCAAGTCCATTGGCTTTCGGAAAATCTCCGTTGTTGTAATCGCAGTACTGGAACAGAAGCAGACCGAGCTGTTTCTGATTGGACAGACAGCTGATGTCTTTTGCCTTGTCCCGCGCCTTGTTCAAAGCCGGAAGAAGCAGCCCCGCCAGGATGGCGATCACGGCAATCACCACGAGGAGCTCCACGAGGGTAAATCTACAAATCTTCTGTTTCATGATGCGTCTCCTTTTTCCTTCTTTTATAGACAGAACAACGAAACAAAAGTTTCGTTGTTCCGTGCTTTACTTCCTTATTCAAAGATCAATACGCCCAGAAAGGCCGACCATCGGTTCTATCACCATTCTCAGGAATTCCGGAGAATTTCCGTCCCTCTGTATGCCCGTCAACAAAGAGTACATTGGCACCGACTCCGCTCATATGTCTCAGCGGAGGTCTTCCCACTGCCCACATACCACTTCTCCCCTCTACCATCGGATTCCAATTTCCGCTCTTACGGTCCTCCATATCCGTGATCGCCAATTTTCTGGACGGCTGTTTCACCCGGTGGACAGTAACGGTTTTTCTCTCTACATACCAAGCGGCGTTATTCTCGTAATTGCTGATATAACCATTGATAGCGTAATGAGACAAGACCCCTCTGGGATTGTCTCTCAGCATATCTTCCTGTGCAGGACAACCGAAAATATCATGTGGACGGGAAGGAATTGATGCATTCGTCGTTTTCCAGTGGATATTATCCCCCAGTTCTTTTCCGCTTTTCAGTGCATACAGTCCATCCTGCCATTTTCCTTTTCCGTTCCAACAGCTGTTTCCGCCAGCCATCAGACCGCTATATTTTGGAAACTGCGCATTATTATTGTCACAATACTGAGCCAAAAGCAATCCAAGTTGCTTCTGATTGGACAGACAACTCATATCTTTGGCCTTGTCACGGGCCTTCGACAGAGCCGGTAAAAGCAGGCCTGCGAGGATAGCGATGATGGCTATTACCACGAGGAGCTCTATAAGGGTAAATCCACAAGTATGCCGTTTCATAATGTCCCTCCTGATCATGTTGTGTTTATTGTTTTTCATTATAATTGGCATTTTTTCCGGTTGTTTCTGCTGTTCCGCTCCCGCCGCACCCCGGCGGGAGCCGTCGATCATCTTATTTCATCGGATTGACCAGTTTCCCGTTCTCACGGTACTGATACATATTCTCCCCTACCTCGCGGGCTGCCCTGGTAAGCTCCCTGTACGGAGTATCGGCAATGTCCACGAAACCGATCTGGTAGCCTTCGCCGTCCCAGCGGCCGGTCAGCGGCTGGTCGCGGAACTGGAACCAGTGCACGCCTACAAAGTTCGGGTGCGCCAGCGCTCCCTGAACAAAACGCGTGTAACTGGTCGCCCGTTCCTGCTGGTCGCCAACCGGAGCAAGGCTCGAACTGAACATTCCCCGGTCATAAGTCCCGTAATGGAACTCGCCGACCAGAACCGGACGGCCGCGGAAATCGCCGTTGTTCACGTTGTAAACACTGTTGCTGTAAGTGTTGACGCTGACGACATCGCAATATTTCGCCGCGGCTTCCCAGGCGATGCCGCTCTGGCGGAAGCCGACGAAGCGGCAGCCGAGGTACAGGCGGTAAGGCGCAACCTTTTTGATCCCTTTCCGGCAGGTCGCAAAATAACGGTTGATGAATTTCTTGTAGAACGCATCGCGGTCTTTGCGGAATCCTTTACCCTTGATCCGGGTCTCTTTGGATTTGGCAAGATCATCCCAGCTCGCGTACTTGGTTTCCCAGGACGCATTGAGTTTGTCGATCGTTTCGTAGGTCTTTTTCAGATCCTTGATGAACTCCACTTTTGCGGGCTGATCCGGATCCGCTTTCAGCGTCGCGGGAATCACGTCGTTGAAACGCAGTTCGTTGTCGATGAAGTAGCCGATGCACATCGGGTCATCGACGGATTTCCGGATTGCAGGATCCGATGCCATACGGTCGCGGAGAATGTTGCCCATTTTCTCCTCAAAACGCGGATCGAACACATCATAGAACTTCGTCCCTTTGAAACGCGGGAAATCCTTCGCAAAATCTGCAAGCTGCATTGTGTAGGGAACATCGCCCTTGCGCATGTAGTTGCCGGATGCCCAGTTGCCGATGGTGTTGATGCCCCACGCTTTCAGACGTTTCGTCAGAACATCGTAGAAGTCGTTTTCGTAATCTTTTTTTCCGTATTTCTTCTGGAGATTGTAGTGCGTGAACGGAAGTTCGCCGTTGGGTTCATACTGCTTCTGCGTGAACCACTTTTCATGTCCTTTCGTGCGGGTGGCGTCCGTGTGAGTACGGAGAACATCCAGGCCCGTGGACCAGAAAAGATGGCCTTCCGGATCGACAAAATACCATTTGCCTTTGTATTTTTCCAGACGGAACCAGCCGGTCGCCTTGAGTTTCGGGCCGTTCGCCCAGCCGCCGAAGCGGTCCCAGGTCGCGGGCGCAGGCGTCTTTTCCAGTTCGGCAAGTTCGCGTTTGTGCTCGGCGACAAGATCGGCGTCGCTGTGAATTTTCTCCGGCCATTCGGCGTGCTTGTACTGACCGTAAACGTCGATGAACGGGAAATATTTATCGCCCATTCCGACCGATTTCCTCGCGGTGTCGGGCGTACCTTCGAGGCGGAGATTCGTGAGTTTGCAGTTCAGCAGTCCTTTCCGGCCGGATTCAAACGGCCACTGCATTTTGAACTCTATGCTGTTGATTTTGGACGTATCAAGCGGATTCTTGAAATTGCGTCCGCCTTCCGGAGCGGAAAACAGCGACGCGTGCGGAAGATAGATCCGCATCGTGCGTTTTTCGCCGGGATTCAAACCGATTCCGGTGTTGGTCTCGCGGTGCGGCAGATCAACGTGACTGGAGCTTTTCTTCCGGTCGCGCGAACCGCTCGTGATGTGCATCGTCATCCGGAGCTGACGGTCTTTGGAACAGTTTTCGACATCCACCGCAAGATACTTTGCGCCGGAAAAATCGAATTTGGTTCCTTTCGGCGGGTTAATCCGCAAACCGGAGTCCCATTCCGGCGTGTCGGACTGAATGCTGATCGCACCGTCCTTCATCGCGGTTTTCGCCCGGTACCGGGATTCCAGCTGCTCCGGCTGAACCTTCAGTTCGCCCGCCACAGCCGAAGCCAAAGCGGAAACCGAAAGCAGCAGAGCCAGTTTCCGAAGTCCTTTCATTCTGTTGTTCTCCTTTTTATTGTTTACAGAGTTTCTGTTAAATCATCCGAACCGAATTACGCTCAATCAGCCGCAACGGCATCTCTATGCGCTGAAGTTCTCCGCCCGGCGCTTCGAGCACAAGCTCCACCGCCTTCTCCGCAATCTGACGCAGCGGACTGACGATCGTCGTCAGCGAAGGACGCTGAAATTCCGAAATCCCCGGATTTTCAAACCCCAGCAGCGAAATGTCATCCGGAACACGCACTCCCGCAAGCTCCTGAAGCAGCCAGTTCGCCTCAATCACGCGCATATCTTCGCCCGTGACCCACAGCGCTGTCGCTCCGAAATCAAGAACTTGCTTGATCGCAAGATGCAGCGGCATCAGACTTGAAATATCGCAGATCTGATCATCTGAGACCCCCTGCTCCAGAAAAAAGTTCCGCAACCCGCGCATCCGGCCGAGACCCGTATAGTCCGGTTCATGGATCACCGCGACTTTCCGATGTCCTTTCCCGTACAGATATTTACCCGCCATGCGCCCGGTCGCTTCGCAGTCTATATAAACCGTGTGAAAATAAGCCGAATGATTATCGCTGAGCCACACAATCGGAATATTTTTCATCCGTTTCAGCAAGTCGATCGTACGATCTTCCCAGGCAATGCCGATGATGCCGTCGAACCAGCAGTTCTCCAGATTGTCGACCCGGTCTTCGGTCACCATTGTGATCCCTGCATCCATGCAGGAGAGCGCATAGCAGATGTTCTGCGTCAGCGTGTTCACATAACCGCCCATCACCGTCTTGTGCGGCGGCTCCGTCACAAGTGCAATCTGCTTGCTGCGGACTCCCACCCGCGGACGGTAACCAAGTTCCCGTGCCGCGGAAAGAACCCGGCTGCGTGTCTCCGGAGGGATCAAAAAACTGTTATTGAACACCCGGCTTACCGTTCCGCCGGAAACATTCGCACGTTGGGCTACTTTCGCAAGAACTCCCGTCGTACCTGTATGTTTTGTTGTTTTCATCTTTTTAAAGCCCTCTATTCTGATTTTTCCTTATTAATTATACAACAAAACCATGCAAAAGTCAATAGCCCGTTCAGAAAAAATTAATAAATTATGCAATTTTTGCACAAAACAATAAAGATAAATGATTTTTTTTGACAACGGCTTCAGAAAATTTATTGAAAGGGGGGTATCAAAAAAAGAAAAATCAGAATGTCCCGGTGCGCAGGAAACGCTCAATGCGCACCGCGGTCTCTCTCCGGAAGAGGATATCGGTATGAGCTCCGGGAAGCACCAGGTGATCCCGTTCCACACCGATGCGGGTCTGAGGAAGCCGAACGGCATGATCGTTCTCCGCCGCCAGAATACCGAGTTCCATCTCCGGAACCGGCAAAGCATGAACCGGAGAATCCGCACCGGAACTCAGATCGGGCAATGGGACCACGATCCGGTCCGCAAACGAAAGCCGGTTCAGCCAGTCAAACGCCAAGTCTGATCCGCGATTCGGCGGAGCGATCATTACAACCCGTCCGATCCGCCGGACGAGTCCGGGAACCTGCGAAAGAGCGGAGCGAAGGATCAGTCCGCCCATACTGTGGGTAACCACATCAAACCGGGGTTCGGAAAAGCGCGAAAGGATCGCTGCCAGTTCCGCCCCATGCTGTCCGACCCGCCGGATACGGGTCGGATAGTCATAACCGAAGCAATGAAATCCGTTCCGGTTCAGCCGATGAGCCAGAGGAAGCATGATCCAGGAGGGCATGAACAGCCCGTGGATAAAAAGCACAGAGCCGGAACCCATCCGGCTTTTCAGCTCAAAATTGATTCCGGCCCGAAGAAGTCCCATCGGAAACTCTGAACGTTTACCAACGGATCAGCTGCGCACCCCAGGTGAGCCCGCCGCCAAACGCCGTCAACAGTACATAATCGCCGCGTTTCAGCTTGCCGGCACGGTTCAGTTCATCCAGGCAGATACCGATTGAGGCGGAGGAAGTATTGCCATAACGGAAGATATTCACATAAACACGATCTTCAGGAACTGCGAGACGCTGTGCAACAGCGGAAATGATCCGGTGATTTGCCTGATGAGGAATCACCCAGGAAACCTGTTCCGGCGCAACTCCCGCCTCCGCAAGCACCTGCTTGCTGGCATTGGTCATCCCGGTTACCGCGAGTTTGAACGTCTCCTGTCCGCCCATCTTGATGAAATGGCATTTTCCGTCCACGGATTCATGACTGGCTGGCATGGCACTGCCGCCGGCGGGAAGATGCAGGATATCGCCGTAATTGCCATCCGCGGCTAATTTTCCCGCCACATAAAAATCCTGCCCGACGGAATCATCGCGCTCAAGCACAAGCGCCGCTGCGCCGTCGCCGAACAGCACACAGGTGCTGCGATCAGTCCAGTCGACAATGGAAGAAAGTTTTTCCGCTCCGATGACAAGAGCTTTTTTATAATTCTTTTTCGCGGAAAGTATGCTGTGCGCCACTTCCAAAGAATAGAGCAGACCGGAACAGGCGGCCTCCAAGTCGAAACACGGACAGTTTCCCGCGCCGAGTTTCCGCTGAACGAGCGCGGCGGTATTGGGGAACATCTTGTCGGGCGTCACCGTTGCAACGGTGATCAGGTCCAGTTCTCCGGGTTCGACACCCGCCATTTCCAAAGCCCGTTTCGCGGCTTCACAGGCGAGATCGGAAGTTGCAATTTCCCTGTCGGCGATATGGCGCTCTTTGATACCGGTCCGCGTCGTGATCCATTCGTCGGAAGTCTCCACCATTTTTTCCAGATCGGCATTTGTCAGAATACGATCGGGAACATACATCCCCGTACCTTTGATCACAATTCCCATGACAGTGAAGACTCCTTGTAAGATTCAGTGAGCGGGGGTAAATCAAGCGTTATTTTACCGCAATCCCGCATTCGTTTATACGTTCGATTATTCGATCCGTCAACCCGTATTTCAGATAAGTATCCGCAAGCCGGATGGCATTTTTTACCGCTTTCGGAGAGGAAGCTCCGTGCCCGATGATGCAGACACCGCCGATGCCGAGCAGCGGAGCCCCGCCGAATTCCTCGGAGTCGGAAATCTTTTTCAATTCCCGGAACGCCTCTTTCGCAAGGAATGCACCGGTCTGACGGATCGGATTCCGGGTAAACGCCTCTTTCAGCCAATGGAATGTCGCCCGTGCCAGTCCCTCCGACGCTTTCAGAATCGAATTTCCGGTAAAACCGTCGCAGACAATGACATCACAGGTATTTTTATGGAAAATATCATGTCCTTCAACGTTGCCGACAAAGTTGATCGGCATACCGGACAGGATCTTGAACACTTCCTTGGTCAAATCGTTGCCCTTGACATCCTCCCCGCCAACGGAAAGCAATCCGATCCGGGGACTTTCCACGCCGAACGTCAACTGCGCATAAATCTCACCCATAACGGCGAACTGCGCCAGATTGAGCGGTGTGCAGTCCGTATTGGCGCCGACGTCAACAAGAATATTTTTCCCGCCGACCGCAGGCATCAGACTTGCAAGAGCAGGACGGTCAACGCCCCGCAGAGTACGGAGACGCACTTTGGTTGCCGCAACCGCGGCTCCCGTATGCCCGGCTGAAACGATCGCATCGGCCCGACCGGCCTTTACGAGATCGGCACAAACCGTTATGGAAGATTTTTTCTTGGAGCGGATCGCATCCGTCGAATGATCGCTCATCTCCACGACCTGTTCCGCATGAACAAGCTCCACCTGAGGATGATTGACCAGACCGGCCTTTTCGAGATAAAAGGAGAGTTTCTCCTGATGCCCCACAAGAACCAGCCGGATCCCCGGAATCTCCTGCAAGGCAATCAGAACGCCCTCAATAACGACTCCGGGGGCATAATCTCCGCCCATTGCATCAACAGCGATCTTCATAACGATGCGCTTCTCCGCTCAGAAACATTACTGTTCAACAGTAAGAATCTGCTTACCCTTGTAGGTTCCGCAATGTTTGCAGACCGTATGGGGAGCCGCCGGCTCGCCGCAGTTCGCACAGAAATTTGCCTGAACGCCTTCATAGCTGTTCGCGGCAATGCGCTGACGCTTTTTCATCTTCGACATTTTTCTCTTTGGAACGCCCATTTTCTATCTCCTCAATATTTTGATAGTTCCTGATCTTTGCATAAGCCTTCTTTCTCCGGCACTATGCAGAAGAAGAAATATAGCATATTTTTTCTTTTTTTCAACCGTTCTTCAATTTTTTTTCATGGTTTCCGCAACATCCCGGATGATCCGTTCCAAGGGAATTTCCGCCTTCCATCCGGTCAAAGCACCGATCGCAGAGCAGTCCGGCGCACGGTGCAGCATGTCTTCAAACCCGCTTTCATACGCCTTGTCATACGGAATATATTCCAGTACGGACGAGGACCCGAGCTCCGAAATCACCAGTTTTGCAAGCGTTTCGATCGAAATGCTCCGCGTGGAACCGATGTTGTAAATGTTGCCGTACGCCTGCTCGCAGCCGATCAGTCTCCGAAGCGCACGGATCGTGTCAAATACATGACAGAAACAGCGCGTCTGTTCTCCGGTGCCGAAAATCCGGACCGGTTCATTCCGCAGGGCGGCTCCTACAAAGCGCGGCAGAACCATCCCGAACTGTCCAGTCTGGCGCGGACCGACCGTATTGAAAAACCGGACCACGGTTCCCCGCAGCTGCCTGTTGCGGCGATACGCCATCAGCAGAAATTCATCCAGCAGTTTGCTGCATGCATAGGACCAGCGGGAATGCGTCGACGGACCAATCACGAGGTCATCTTTTTCCGAAAACGGCAGCCGGGTGGATTTTCCGTACACTTCGCTGGTTGAAGCAAGAATGATCTCTTTGTCGTATTGCGATGCAAGAGCAAGAATACGTTCGGAACCATTGACATTCGTCATGATGGTGCCGATCGGATCGCGAACGACCAGATCAACACCGACAACGGCCGCCAGATGAAAAATCACATCCGCTTCCCGCACCATCTCTTCCAGTTCCGGCGCATGGATCATATTGGCTTTCACAAAATGGAAGCCCGGATTTTCCCGGACCGCATCAAGATTATGCGGGGAACCGGTGGAAAAATCGTCGATGGAAAAAACCTCATGCCCGTCCATCAGCAGATTTTCCGTTAAATGCCCCCCGATGAATCCGGCGCCGCCGGTAATCAGAAATTTCATCACGCCTCCTTTGCCGTCGTTTCAAGAGATGAACGGCCGATCCCGAACTTTCTGCCGATCGCCGCAACTATGCCAAACAGGATATAAGCATTAACCGCGACAAATGCCGTCAGCTCCAACTTCCAACAGGCAGCGGCAAGAACAAAAATCACAAGCAGCAGACGCTTCTTGTTGCGTCTCAGGGAAAGCAGCCATTTTGCAAAATGCGCATACTGAATTCTGCTGACCATCAGGAAACCAAGCAACGCACAATAAATGGGAAGGACAATCGCCAGATAGCGAATCTCAATGCCGAGCGAATTGTAATAAATGACAGTGGTGCAGATCCCTGCCGCGGCACCCGGAGAAGGAAGACCGGAAAACTTGTCGCTGCTTTTCTTCTCCACGATCGCATGAACGTTATAAGTTGCAAGCCGCAGAGCCGCTCCGCCGAGATAAATCGCGGAAAGCAGCCAGACGATGTAAAAATTATCCTCATTGAAATTCGGCAGACTGTGCGTCATGACCACGATCAGAGTTGCCGGAGCAACGCCGAATGTGACCATATCCGCCAAAGAGTCCATTTGAATTCCGTGCATACTGGCGGCATTCAGAATACGGGCGGCAAAGCCATCCAACGCATCAAAAATCATCGCGGAGAGGATCAGCAGAGCGCTCTGGGCAAGAATCTCCGCAGCATCGGTGGAACCTTCCCGGATGTACATGCGCTCATAAACACGCAACGTATTGATGATCGCCGCAAATCCGCAAAGCGAGTTGCATAAAGTCAGGGAATTCGGAACCGCTTTCAACCAACGGTTCCGCTCCAGGAAAGCTCGGATATTTTTTTTCATTTTGGCGGTTCCGCCTCGAAGTTGTTTCAGACGTTGTCACGGTTCAGGCGCGCCATCACCGTCAGGCCGCCCTGCACTTTGTCACCGATACGGACCGCGATTTCAAGATCGCTTTTTGCCGGAATATAGAGCTCGGTGCGTGAACCGAATTTGATCATACCGTATTTTTCCCCGCGCTGAAGCCTGGTTCCCGGTTCGGCTCCGCAAACGATCCGGCGCGCAATCGCTCCGGAGATCTGCTTGACCGCAATCGGATATTCTTTTCCGGCAACGGTGGCGGTTCCTGCAAGCATCAGAGATTCGTTTTCCTTGATCGCCCGGTTGTCGCGGGCATCATAGTAACACCCATCCTTGTGCTCCCGGAACTTGACGACCATATCAGCAGGCGCACGGTTGAGATGCACATTGAACACGGAAAGGAAAATGCCGACCCGGAGCATGTCGCGCCCTTCAAAGACCTCAGCAAGCTGCGGGCAATCCGCGGCACGGATCAGCTCAATATCTTTCACCAAACCATCGGCTGGCGAAAGAAGCAAGTCATCCTGCGTAGTGATCGAACGGGCGGGATCGCGGAAAAAACCGACGAACGCCGCCCAGACCGCAACAACCAGAATGGAAAGATAAAAACCTGCGTTGGAAGTGAAAAGGAATCCGCAGGAAATCGTCCCTGCCAACAGAACAACGGCAACCGCCGTGGCGATTCCCCATTCCCGTCTTCCGTATTTTGTCAATGTCATATTGAAAATTCTCCATCTTCTGGACCCGGCCAAGTCCGTTTATATTCGCGTGCCGGTCAATGACAACAACTCTTTGCGCGTCGAAATGTTTGCATGACAGAGCGCAAGAGCAAGCGCATCCGTCGCATCGTCCGGCACACCCGATATATCAATTCCGCAAATCGCCGCCATCATGGTTGCGACCTGCTCTTTCGACGCCTCTCCGCTGCCGACCGCCGCACGTTTTGCAGTTTTCGGCGAATATTCAAAAATCGGAATACTGCTTTCCGCGAGAGACGCAATCACAGCACCGCGGGCCAAACTCAATATCATCGCAGTGCGTATATTTTTGCTGACAAACGCCATTTCAACGGAGGCGGAATCCGGCCGGAACGTCCTGACGATCTCACGGATTCCACCTGCAAGACGCCTCAGGCACTCACTGTGAGGCAATTCCTTTGCATTGCGGATCAGCCCGCAATCAATCACCTCATACCGCCCCGGAGCGTTCAGGCGGAGAACGGCATAACCGGTTTTACGGATCGCCGTATCCACGCCCAATATCGTAACGGGTTCGAACGCCACTTAGTCTTCCTGAGCGGCGATCTGATCCAGCACGTCCTCTGCGATTTCCGCATTGGAGTGCACAGCCTGAACGTCATCCAGATCTTCCAGTTTGTCGATCAGGCGAAGCACCTGCTGAGCGGTGGAAAGCTCCTTGACATCCACTTTGTTATCCGGCTTGCGGATGATTCCCGACTCCGTCGGCTCGATTCCGGCACCTTCCAACGCTTTCTGAATCGCTTCAAACGCTTCCGGAGCAGCCCAGATCTCGGCGGTTCCGTCATCGACTTCAATATCTTCCGCTCCGGCATCCAGAACAACATCCATCAGCTTTTCTTCATCGGCATTTTCACCTTCAATCGTGAAATGGGCCTTGCGCTGGAACATCCAGGCAACGGCTCCGCTGTTCGCCATATTGCCGCCGGTACGGTCAAGCGTCATACGGACATCGCCGAGCGTGCGGTTGCGGTTGTCGGTCAGACACTCAATGATAAGCGCCGTTCCGGCGGGACCGTAGCCTTCATAGGTGATCTCTTCGAATGTGACATCGCCGAGTTCTCCGGCACCTTTCTTGATCGCGCGGTCGATATTTTCACGCGGCATATTCGCAGCACGCGCACCGGCAAGAGCAAGACGGAGTCTTGGATTGGCATCGGGATCCTTGCCGCTGGTTTTCACCGCGACCATGATCTCTTTGGCGAATTTTGAAAAGATTTTTCCTTTTTTCGCGTCAGCAGCACCCTTTTTGTGCTTGATATTTGCCCATTTACTATGTCCGGACATAATTTTTACCTCTTGTTGCGTTAAATATTCAGATAATTGTTGATATATACAGTAGCATCTTTTTTGCTGTTTGTCAACAAAAATCCGATAACAGAGTCATTTTTTTTGCTGCAACTGCTGCGCTTTCGTCTGAATCGCCTTGATCAGCTCCGGCATATTTTTTGTGACGATCTCCTGCGTCATCATGGTAATCTTCACCGTCAGTTCCGGCGATTTCTGCACAAACATCCGTCCGGTCGGGCTCTTGTAAAACGCAATCAACTGCCGCAGCTCCTCCGGCGTAAACATCTGGCAATAAACTTTCGCGACTTCCTCTTTCAAGGTCTGGTAATTCAAACATTTTTTATAAAACGCCTCCAGTTCCGGCCGGAACTGCACAAGCATGGGACTGGCCTGAAGCTGCGCATTCAGCATCCGCGCACTGGAGTCGTTCAACTGTCTTTCAAACTGCGACGCCTCAAGGACCTCATAGCAGAGTTTCAGATCGGCAGGAGCCGGATTCTGTGCAAACAGGACAAGCCCGGCAGCACAAAGAACAAGACAAAGCTGTTTTTTCATAACGATCATCTCCTTTTCTATAATAATTGACGTTGTTTCTCTAAACATAGTCCGCCGCAAACCAAAATGCAACCGGACAATATAAAAAACCGGGAACTTTATATATTCCATCCCGCCCTTTCATTCAGCGTTCAGATTCGGCTCTTCCGTTTCCCGTGATATACTCAAACCGCGAAATCTGTTTTTTCCCGGTCCGCGATTCCGCTTTTCTCCGGAACGGAAGCTCGTTCGTCATGCGATTTTACAAAAAAAGAATGCAGCGGATATTTTCAAAGCCAGAATCTCTGAAACCGTTTACACGACCACATCAACTCCAAGTTGGCGAATCCGGTCCAGGACTTCCGCATTTTCCGGGATTTCCGTCGTAACCAGATGTGCAACCCGGTGAATCGGGCAAATCTGCGCCATTGACTGCCGGCCGACCTTGCTGTGGTCCGCAATCACAATCAGACGGTTGGAACGGGCAATCATGACTTTTTCCACTCCCGTAATGATTTCCGTATCGTTGTACAACGCCCGCGCATCAAGCCCGCGCACGGAAAGAAGTGTCGTATCCGCATGATACTGCAACAGGCTTTCCTCCGCGCCGTTGCCGAGCAGAAGACCGCTCATCATATGGAGGCGGCCGCCGGTCAGCAAAACTTCCGACGTTCCTTTGTTGCGGAACCGCTGAGTCAGAATCTCGCACAACGGCAGTGAATTAGTAATAACCGTATTGCCGTTTTCCGGAAGAAGCATCCCGAGATGCGAGGTCGTCGTGCCCCCGTCGATAAACAAGGTCTCTCCGGGACAGATCAGCTGCATCGCTTTTTCCGCCAGACGCTTTTTCTCTTCAAAGAACCACTGCTCCCGCAGGCAGAACGGCAGAAGGAAATCCCGTTTTCTTACACGGACAACGCCGCCGTGAATCTTCTTCACCGAATGCGCCTCCGCCAGTTCGTTGAAATCCCGCCGGACCGTTGCCGGGCTCGCCTGAAACAAATCCACGGCGTCCTCCACAGTCAGCATCTCGTGATCACTCAGATACTCCAGTATCTTCCGCTGCCTGAACTCCTGTTTCATACATCCGTCTCTCCTGTTTCTGTACCATACATGCGGAAGCCGGGAAAAGCAAACCGTTTTGATATTTTTCAATCACAAATTTGCTTTTATATGATTTCTTTTACTCATTCCAATGATTATATTTGACTTCATTATCCGGCGACCTATATTAAACGGAAAACCTCAGAAAGGCTGCAATCATGAATCACGACACGGGAAACAGGATCATTCTCTGGGAAGCACACCGCGGCGGCGGGGGCGGAATCGAAATGCCGGAAAGCTGTCTGGCAGGGTTTGAATTCGGCTGGCTGCTCGGCGCCCGTCCGGAAGCGGATGTCAACCGCACCCGCGACGGCGTTATCGTCAGCGTGCATGACGACACGCTCGACCGCATCATACCGGAACTGCCGGAATCCATGAAAGGACGCAAAATCAGCGCAATGACGTATGAACAGCTCCGTTCGCTCGAATCCGGCAATGCGGCGTGCCCCGGACAGCACATCCCTTCCCTCAACGAACTGTTTGAACGCATGAAAAAGGATCCAGAGAAGCACATGATCCTTGACTATAAGAATGTGGACCTCCGGGAACTGGCGGAACTGATCGCGGCATACGGTGTTGCCGGACAGCTGACGTTCGCCTCCTGCCAGCCGGAGAAATGCCGCGAAATCAAAGCGCTGCTTCCGGAAATCCGCATTAAAGTATGGATCGGCGGAAGCCGGGAGGAAATTCTCGGAACATTCCATTCCCTTGCAGAACAGTCGTTTTCCGGATTTGAGGAGATCCAGCTGCATTTGAATGACCGTCCGGATCACACATCCGGCGAATGGCGGTATCAGCTGACGGCGGACGATATTTCCGGCGCGCTGAAATGTACCGCCGGTGCAGGCGTTCTGCTTCAGGTCCTGCCGTGGAAGTTTGAAAAAGACGATCTGTTCCGCATTCTTGAACTGGGAATCCGTTCGTTTGCTGTCGATTATCCCATCCACTTTATCCGCTGGAGCGCCGAATATTTCGCCAGACAGAAAAAGGAATCACGATAATGCGTTTTCTGACGGAATACACCGAACAGAGATCTACGGACTGTACCTGCGGGAAAAGCCATTCCATCCGCACCCGCGAAATCCGCATCGGTTCCGGAGCAATCCGGGAACTGCCGGATGTTCTGAAAAACTGCGAAGTCTCCGGACACGGGCTGATTGTGTACGACAGCAACACCTTTCAGGCGGCGGGCGCACAACTCTCTTCCGTTCTGAATACAGCGGGAATCCCGTTTCACGACCTGATTCTGCCGGGCAGCCACGTCCATGCGGAAATCCGGCACCTGCCCCGGATCCGTGCGGCACGGAACAGCAACGGATGCGGCTGGCTCATCGCGGTCGGCTCCGGTTCGATCAACGACATGGTGAAACTGACGGCGTCACAGGAAAAGCTGCCGTACATCGTTGTCGGAACCGCCCCCTCCATGGACGGTTTTCTTTCCGCCAATGCGGCGATTCTGGAAGACGGCATCAAGAAACAGCACGTCAACCTGACGCCTCCCGCCGGCGCGGTGATGGATGCGGATATTTTGAAAACCGCTCCGCCCGAAATGACGCTGGCGGGTCTGGGCGATGCGCTCGGCAAATTCACTTCGCTGACGGAGTGGAAACTGAACAGCCTGTGTGCAAACGAGCCGTACTGCCCCGTCACGGCGGAGCTGATCCGGAAAGAAGTTCTGGAACTACTGGAAATCGCGGAACGCGACCCGTTGAATTCCGAACCGTTCTTCAACGCATTGGTCAGAACGCTGCTGATCACCGGCATCGCCATGCAGATGCTGGGCAACTCGACACCGGCCTCCGGCGGGGAACACTATATTTCCCATGCACTGGATATGTATGGCTTTGCCGTCTCCGGCGATGCACCATCCTCCCACGGGCTCCAGGTTGCTCTGGGAACCGGAACTCTGCTGCAGGACTACCGTCAATTCTTCGTACCGGTCCGCGACCACACTTTCCGGATCGACCGGGAGCGTTACAAAAAACATATCACCGACTGGCAGGAGCTCGGAGTGGACCTTTCCGGAGCGATTCATGCGAAACTCGATTTTCTGACGCTGGTGCAGCACAACCTTGCCAACATCGACTCCGCGGAAATGCGGAAAGAGGCGGCTGCTCTCCTTGCGCTTTCTCCAAGAATCGAATCGGTCCGGCGGAAAACCGGACTGCCGGAAACGCCGGAGCAGATCGGCATTTCCGGGGAACTCTTCAACTTTGCCCGGACCCATGCCGTCGATATGCGGAAACGCCTCACGCTTGCCGATTTTTTTGTGCTCCATCCGCCGGACCGGAACAATCCGGGCGCATTCTCTTGAAAAGCAAACGTTCCCGCGCAATTTTCACATAACGGGCAACGGCGTTTGCTGTCAGCGGATGACAATTCCGTTGGAATCCGCGGAAACTTTGACGATCCCGCCTTTCTTTCCATCGCCGAAAAGAAGACGGTCCACCAGTTTCGCAAGAATCTCGTCGCGGATCAGGCGCTCCATCGGACGGGCACCGAGTTTTTCATTGAATCCGTGAACGACCAGCCATTCCACCGCTTTGTTGTCTGCTTTCAGTTGGAGCTTCTTCTCCCGCAGACGGTTCGCGGCCTCCGCAAGGAACTTATGCACAATCATGCGGACCGAGTCCTGCGAAAGCGGACGGAACCGGATGATACCGTCCAGACGATTGCGGAATTCCGGAGAAAAATGTTTACGGACCGCAGCCTCCGCACGGGAATCCGTCTGATCCGACGCCTGAAAACCGATCGCATGTTCGGAAAGCGATTTCGCCCCGACATTGGAAGTCATAATAATGATCACATTGCGGAAATCGGCTTTGCGGCCCGCGTTGTCGGTCATTGCACCGTAATCCATGATCTGCAGCATCAGATCGTAAATTTTCGGATGCGCCTTCTCCATCTCATCCAGCAGAAGAACGCTGTGCGGGCGGCGGATGATCTGCTCCGTCAGCAGTCCCCCCTGTTCAAACCCGACATATCCCGGAGAAGAACCGATCAGCTTGGAAACCGCATATTCCTCGGCATATTCGCTCATATCAAACCGGATCAGCTCAACGCCCAGCGCGGCTGCAAGCCGTTTGGCAAGCTCGGTTTTGCCGACACCCGTCGGTCCGGCGAACAAAAACGAACCAACCGGTCTGCCGGGATTGGCGAGTCCGAAACGGGACAGCTTGACCGCTTTCACCACCGCCTCAATCGCATGGTCCTGTCCAATAACGACCTTGCGCAAATCCTCATCCAGAGCACGCAGCTTGGAAGCATCGTCTCCGGTCACCTGGCTCTTCGGAAGCGCAAACATCTCAACGGCAAGATTTTCCACATAATCCGCCGGAATCTTCTTCAGCGGTTCGGGCGACATGCTGTTGGCGGCGCCCGCTTCGTCGAGCAGATCAATCGCCTTGTCCGGCATGAAACGGTCAAAAATATGATGACCGGCAAGTTCCACGATCCGGCTCAGAGCTTTTTTATCAAACTTCACATCATAATGCTTTTCATAAGCGGGCGCAATGCCCGTCAGGATCTGAAGCGTCTCATCCGGCGACGGCTCCGGAACGTCGATCTTCTGGAACCGGCGCGAAAACGCTTTATCTTTCAACACCTGATTGCGGTATTCCTCATGCGTCGTAGCCCCGATACAGCGCAGGGAACCGCTGTTCAGGGACGGTTTGAGAATATTGGAGGCATCCAGTGATCCGCTTCCGACCGCTCCCGCACCGATCACGGTATGAATCTCGTCAATAAATAAAACGGCGTCCGGCTGTTCAGAGAGTTCCCGGATCAGAGCTTTAAGACGTTCCTCGAACTGTCCGCGGAACTTGGTCCCGGCGGTGAGCGCCCCCATATCAAGCGCATAAATGGTCAATCCGGAAAAACGGGCGGGCACTTCGCCGTGCGCGACACGCACCGCCAGTCCCTCCACGACTGCGGTCTTGCCGACTCCCGGCTCCCCCACCAGCAGCGGATTGTTTTTCTTGCGGCGCGACAAAGTACGCAGAATCGCACCGAGCTCACGGGAACGTCCGACAACCGCATCCAGCTTGCCGTTCCGTGCAAGCGCCGTCATGTCGACCGCATACGATTCCAACGCGGATTTGCCGCGTACGCCACCGCCGTTCGGCTCCCCGTCCTCATCCGCCTCCCCGCGATCTTCGGGATGAACCATCCCGGTCACGGCGGAAAGCACATCTTCGATTTCGATCTCATTGCGGCGGAGCAGATAGACCGCAAAAGACTGCTCTTCCGAAAACAGCGCGACAAACAGATCCGTAATCTCCAGACATTCCCGGCCGGATGAAACGACCTGCTGCTCCGTGCGGGAAAAAATCCGCAGGACCGATGCGGAAAAGGAAATATCGCACTCTCCCACCCGCTCGACTTTATTCTCAAAAAACATCGTCAGCTCTTCGCGGAGCTCCTCCGGGGAAACCTGAAACATTTCCAGGAGTTCTATGGTCGCCGGAGTTTCCGTGAACTGATACAGCAGGTGTTCCGGCAGAATGTATTCATGACCGAGCTCTTCGGCGCGGGTATGGACCTGCTGCAGAAACATCTGTGTTTCTTCCGACAAATTCAGACTCATGTTCCCTCCTTGGATCGGGATTCAGGATTCAGGTTCCATCGTGCAGCGGAGAGGAAAACCGGCCTCTTTCGCCTTTGCGCGCACCCGCGTCACCTTCGTTTCCGCGATTTCGTATGTATAAATACCGCAAAGCCCTGCCCCTTTCCGGTGCACGTTCAGCATGATCCGCTCCGCTTCGGGCCGGTCCTTATGAAAGATCTCCCGGAGTATTTCCACGACAAAATCCATCGGGGTATAGTCGTCGTTCAGAAGCAGCACACGATACATCGGCGGCTCCTCATACTCAGCCATATTGCCCGTATCGTATTCAAACTGCTCCTGCCGGCGCGCCATGCGTTCACTCCCCGCAGTTGCTCAGGTAATCGCGGATGATCGCCGCCATGTTGTTGCGGTCGATCTTGATGACCTTTGTCTCCCGTTCGAAACTTTCGGCGGAATCGGACGCGTGAGCGGTATTGACCATAACGTCTTTTCCGAACTCGCGACGGATCGTTCCGTCCGGCGCTTTCGTCGGATCGGTCGGGCCAAGCACCGTTCGGATCTTGGAAACGGCATCAGTCCCCTCGTAGATCAGCACCATGCATTTGACTTTTCCCGGCGCGTTGAGCTCTTCCGGCGGGCAGCTGTCGGGACGGACTCCGGACATGAATTCCACAATACGGTTGAACTGGTCATCGGCAAAATCGCGCCCGACCGATTTTTCCAGCATGTCTTCGCATTCGTGCAGAACGATCTTATATTCACGTTCGAGCAGTTCCTTCGCCTTTTTCGCGATCACCGGCGCCAGTTTCTTGCGGAGAGCCTGTTTGACGGGACCGTAGAACTCCAAAGCCTCCGCAACCGACATCTGATACACCTTGCATCCGACAATGCGCAGAGAGGTGCGGCTGAACATGTCAATGATATTGCCCGGCTTGGTACTCGGACGGCTCCAGTTGTCCGGCTTGATGATGACCAGCGTGCGTTCGCGCCCCTCTTCGTCCTCCGGCCGGATGATATTGTCCACGATATTCTCTTCATGCTCAATGAAATCGGCGATGATCTTGAGACGTTCCAGACAGCCGTCGATATGCGGGGGCGTAAAGACCGCCGGCTCGAAATAAAGCAGCGATCCGTCACGGTTGAACACGAGGTTGCAGTAGGTGTCGCGGATCGTGTCGCCGTAAATATCTTCGCGGCGGTTCTTGGAATTCGGGAGCTGACCGACGACGTCATAAAGTTTCCGGCAGGCGTCCTCCCCGCGGAACAGCAGAAGCAGAAGCCGCTCGCGGCGCCCGTCTTCCAGCGGCATGAAATTGTCAAGCACATAATCGGAAAGGATCTTGGCGGCAAACTCGTCCCGCGCTCCGACGCGCCGTTTGAGGGACTCCGCATACGCCTCCGTAAACGCCTTGTCCGGTGCGATCATCCGGGCGGCAACCAATTCAAGCCCCGTGCGGGAAAGCAGACGGGCGATGATTCCGCCGGTTCTGGATTTTTTCAGCGAATAGGGCGTGATCAACACATACGAAAGTTCCACAGCCATTTTATCTCTCTTCCTTTCCTTGGACAGCCGGTCGGAAATCCGGCAATAAAAATTTTTATTCTTTTAAAATACAACAAAATTCCTGCTTTATCAAATCAAAAATAAGATTCCGTTTATTATTTTTTTATAAAATCTTACTTTCCTCCATATTTTTTGCGATACGCAAGCGGCGGCATTCCGTATTTTTTGCGGAATTCGCGGGAAAATGAAAACTGATTCCGGTATCCGGCACGCTGAGAGATTTGGAGAACCGTCATATCCGGCCTCTCCAGCAGAGACGCCGCCAATTCCATACGCAGCCCGGTCAGATAATGTTTCGGCGGAACGCCGAACTTTTTCAGAAACAGGCGGTTCAGAGAGTCGGCGGAAACATGAAAACGGGCGGCAAGCGCAGAAAGCGTAACATTCTCCGCAAGATTGCATTCCAAAAAGCGGAGCACATCCGCAAGCAGCGGTTCCGGCGAACCGGCGACTTCCCGGCTGACTTCCATGAGCAGCTCCACCGTCAGACCGGACATGCGGGGAACGGAACCGGTATCTTTCTGCTCCAGCAGACGGTACAGTTCCTGAAGCAGTGCCAACACCCGCTCCGGCTCCTTGACGCGGAGCACGGAATACGGAATCAGCGAAAGCTGGGAAAGCAGGGATTGATGAAGCAGTCCGCAAATGCCGAACACGACCTTCCGACAGGTTCCCCGCACCCCCCGCAGCACCGTTTTTCCCGGCGGAATGATCACGATCTCCCCCGGCTGAATGCAAAGGCGGTCTCCGTCGATTTCCACCTGCATATCGCCTTCCAGCAGCAGTTCGAACACGGTCATGGTCCCGTAGGTTTCCCCGTAAATATAATTTCCCGGCAGTACACAGGGAAGGACCACATATTCTGTCCAGAGAGGCAGCCGGTTCTTCCGTCCATAATCCCAACTGGCGGAACGGAGAGAGGAAAAGCAGCCTTTCCTCCATGTTCTTCTGGCTGTATTGTAGTATTCCATAAAAAAACGGAAAGCTCCGCCGCACCGGGAAACGGACGGCGGAGCCGAAAATATCCTGTTTATTTGTAAAGCGGACCGAAGTTCCGGCAGGCGCGGAAATCCGCACCCTCCAGATCCTTGGTTCCGAACGAATTCCAGGAAGAGGGACGGAAAATCTTCTCTTCCGGAACGTTGTGCATGCAGACCGGAATACGGAGCATGGACGCAAGCGTGATCAGGTCGGCGCCGATGTGACCGTACGAGAACGCCCCGTGATTGGCACCCCAGTTCGCCATGACGCTGTACACGTCTTTGAATGCCGGATTCGCCGCATCAAGGTTCGGCACGAACCAGGTGGTCGGCCACCCAGGATCGGTGCGCTGATCCAGTTTGTCATGCACGTCTTTCGGCAGAATGGCGGTGTAGCCCTCCGCGATCTGAAGCACGGGACCGAGTCCGGCGATCATATTCAGGCGGTACATCGTAAGCGGCATTCCGCCTTCCGTGAGGAAACGACTGGAGAAACCGCCGCCGCGGAAGTAACCGAGGTTCGCCGGAGTCCATTCCACGGCATCCGCACAGGCTTTCGCCTCTTTCTCGGTGATCTCCCAGAACGGCTTCATCGCGGGCTTCCCGTCTTTGCGCTGCTTGCCGGTGGCATCCATCGTGGTCGCGCCGGAATTGATGAGATGGATCAGACCGGGAACATTGACTTTCTTGCCGGTCGCCTGCTTGATGGCTTCCGGGCTCCAGTAGGTACGGACATCGGAGAAGCCGGAAGCGGTACAGGTCAGGAGATGACCGAACAGCATCGCCACACCGTTGCAGGCATCGTTTTCCGTTGCAAGAACGTAGGGTTTGCGAATGCCGTTCCAGTCGAACGACGAATTGAGAACGGTTTCCATGAAGTCGCCGTTGGGCATGAAGTCGGTCCACTGACGCTGTCCCTGGAATCCGGCGGCGATCGCGTTGTGCCCGCAGGACTCTTCCACGAATCCCATTTCCGCGAGTTTTTCATTGCCGACCATGAGGTCGCGGGCAATGATCGTCATCTTGGCGACGTATTCCCAGATTTTTTTCTGTTCCGCCGCGGACTTTCCGGCTTTGCCGTTGTAAATATCCTTGTTCTGCCTGCAGTTCTTCTGAATCCAGGCAATCGCTTTTTTGTATTCTTCGGGATCGTAGATATTCTCATTCACGCGGCGGATGATCTCGCACTGATCAACGGATTCACAGCGCATTCCGAGGAATTTCTCAAAGAAATCGGGATTGACGATGGAACCCGCGATTCCCATTGCGACGCTGCCCATCGAAAGATAGCTTTTGCCGCGCATGTTGGCGACCGCAAGACCGGCACGCACAAAACGGAGAATCTTCTCTTTCACATCCGCGGGAATCTCCTTGCAGTCCTTGTCCTGCACGTCACGGCCGTAAATGCCGAACGCGGGAATCCCCTTCTGGGAATGAGCGGCAAGCACGGCGGCGAGATAGACCGCTCCGGGGCGCTCGGTTCCGTTGAAGCCCCAAACGGCTTTCGGAGTCTGCGGATCCATATCCATCGTTTCGGAACCGTAACACCAGCAGGGGGTGACGGTCAGGGAGACGCCGACGTTTTCCCGGCGGAACTTGTCCGCACAGGCGGCAGCTTCCGCAACTCCGCCGATCGTGGTGTCCGCGATCACGCATTCGACCGGGGAGCCGTCCGGGTGGCGGAGCGTGGAAGAGATGAGCTGAGCGGCGGAAACAGCCATCTGCATGGTCTGTTCCTCCAGCGATTCGCGGATCCCTTTCCTTCTTCCGTCGATCGTGGGACGGATCCCGACTTTCGGATGTGCCGCCGTCTTGATGACGGGTCCGGCTTTCGGTGCGGCCTTGACTGCTTTCTTCTGAGTTTTTGCTGCCATACTGTCTGCTCCTTTTTTTAAGGTTGTTTAGCGTTGGCACTCCATAAAATATTCTTCATGGGTACAATAACAGTTTCTTGACAACATGCAAATGATTTCGCAGGGATTCTTCATAAAACAGAAGATTTTCGGCATGATTTTTCCGGTATTTCCGCCGGATAAAAGAAAATTTCGCCGTTTTTTTTGAAACTTCCATTGACTTAAAGCCACTGTCAACTCTATTATTAAGAATCATAATCTGAAACCGGAAGAACGGAGGAAACATGAACAAACTGCTTTATCTGGAAGGCGCAAGCGGGATCAGCGGAGACATGACCGTCGCCGCGCTGCTTGATCTCGGCGCAAGTGAAACAAAACTCTCGGCGGTTCTGGAAAGCCTGCATCTGGAAGGATTCCGCTGGCAGATCTCCCGAAAAAAATCGTACGGCATCGAGGGCTGCGATTTCGACGTGATCCTGGAAGAACATCACCATAACCACGGTGATGACGGTCATCACCATGGTCATCACGAACACCGGAATCTGACGGATGTATACGAAGTGATCGACCGGGGAGAAATGACGGACGGCGCGCGGGAACTCGCCCGCAAAATCTTCCGCATTGTCGCGGAGGCGGAAGCGAAAGCGCACGGCTGCCCGATCGGCGAAGTGCATTTCCACGAAGTCGGCGCCATCGACTCCATCGCGGACATTGTCGCCGCCGCGGTTCTCGTCGACGATCTCGGAATCACGGACTGCATCGTCACCGGACTGACCGAAGGCTCCGGCTTTGTCCACTGCCAGCATGGCGATCTCCCCGTTCCCGTTCCGGCAGTTCTGAACATCGCCCGGACGTACGGGATCCCGTTCCGTCCCGGCAACGTGCAGGGAGAGATGGTGACGCCGACGGGAATCGCCATCGCCGCCGCTCTGCGTACACGCGAAACGCTCCCTGCCCGGTATTTCGTGGAAAAAACCGGTATCGGACTGGGCAAACGCGATTTCGGACGGGCAAATCTCCTGCGGGCAATGATCCTGCGCGAAGAGTAAATACCGGAAAACTTTTCTCCGGGAAACGATTTGCATTTCCCGGAATCATCCATTATTGTACTGCACAACGGAAAAGCTGTAACTTTTTATTTCTGGAGGAGAACAACGATGAACAGACGCGATTTTCTGAAAAGCGCTCTCACGATCACCGCGCTCGGGACCGTTTCACGGCTCGCCGCACAAGCCGGACTCGCCAAGCCCGCGTCCGTTCCGGCGGAAACGAATCCCGGTAAAGTGACCCGCCGGTCCTACAAAAACACCGCTCTCACCCTCCCCGTGCTCGGATTCGGCATGATGCGTCTTCCGCGGAAAGGAAACGGCATCGACTACGCAACCGCACAGAAGATGGTCGATATGGCAATGGCGTCCGGCGCAAACTACTTTGACACCGCATGGCCGTATCACGGCGGAGAAAGCGAAGCGTTCGTCGGCAAAGCTCTGCGGAAATACCCGCGCGACTCTTACCTTCTCGCAAGCAAACTGCCGATCTGGGCGATCAAAAGCGAAGCCGATGCGGAACGCATCTTCAAGGAGCAGCTCCGTAAATGCAACACGGATTATTTCGACTTTTATCTGCTTCACGCATTAAACGGAAGCCGTTGGAAAACCGTGGAACGGTTCAAACTGTTTGAATTCGCCGAACGGATGCGCAAAGCCGGGAAGATCCGCAAGATCGGTTTTTCATTCCATGACTCCCCGGAGCAGCTGCGGACGATCGCCGCCGCAAAACCGTGGGATTTCGCCCTCCTTCAGATCAACTATTTCGACTGGTATAACTACCGTTCCAAAGAACAGTACGAGATCGTAACAAAACTCGGTATTCCGATTCTTGTAATGGAACCGATCCGCGGCGGGTCTCTCGCCACGCTCAACCCGGCGGCGACAAAAATCCTGAAAACCGCCAATCCGAAAGCCAGCACCGCCTCCTGGGCGCTCCGGTATGCGGCTTCGCTCCCGAATGTTCTCTGCGTACTCAGCGGCATGAGCACCCCGGCGCACATGGAAGACAATCTGCGCACGATGTCGCCGTTCCGGCCGCTGACCGCAACCGAACGGATGACGCTCGACTCAGCCCTCGCCGCATACCGCAAAACGGATTCAGTGCCCTGCACCGTCTGCGAATACTGCATCCCGTGCCCGGTCGGCGTGGAGATTCCGAAAGTCTTCGCCGCCTATAATCAGTATAAGATCAGCGGCGACCGCGCAGCATTGAACAAGACTCTCGCGTCGCTGCCGGAAGACGGCGGCCCCTCCGCCTGCATCTCCTGCGGCGTCTGCCTCAAAAAATGCCCGCAGAAAATCAATATTCCGGCGCGGCTGAAACAGATCGCGGCGGAATTGAAAAAATCATAACGGCGGCAGCTCCACAGAAACAACTCTACGGCATGTTGCAGCTTGAGCGGGTCCGGTGCATTTATCCGGTCGATGGTGTAAGTATAAAGGCAGCAGCAAATTAAGAGAGACTGTTGCTTTTTCAAATACCACACTGAAAACGACCATCTTCTTTGTGCTAACGGATGGGAGGAATTCAATCCCTCAATCCGCTATTTCGCAAAACTCTTTTTCATTTATTTATATCAATTTTATTCTCTATCAGACTAAAGTCTCGATATTTATTTTACTGTTGCTCCAATTTCTGTGCCGCACCGAACCAATGTTTCTATCCTTTTTCGGGATGCTCCTTTCAAGTCTTTGGAAAAAGAAATCACGTTTGACCGGAAAATCAGGATGATTGTCGATCCGCCGAATTTGAAAAAGCCTTTTTCATCCATTTTGCGATGAATGCCCGGTCGAGCCGTCTGGATAATAGATCCGACCCCGAATGCGCCGACTTCGATCATCAGGAAATCCCCGAACAATTCCGAATGCAGCAAGGTAATTTGCCGGGTATTTTCCACATAAAGATCGGGAGCATGTTTCAATGCGATCGGGTTGACCGAATGGTATTTGCCGGGAATGACAACGGTCGATTTCTGTTGTGTACAGTCACAGGGAAAATGAAACCGGTGATAATCGACCGGAGCCAGACGCAAAACCGCAACTGCGACTTTCTGCGGCCAGGAAAATTCCGGAATCAGGTCAGCCAAACGGCGTTTGGCGCCCTTAATCGGAATTACGTTTGTCGGACGCAAACCGGAATAAACCAGAAGCCGGCCATCCCCCGGAGCGGTCAAGACATCAGGTCTCCGGTTCACGAGTCGACATTCCGGCTTCAACCTTCGGGTAAAAAAATCATTAAAAGAACGGTACTCCCGCAAATGTTTCTCCGCCTCCCGGGTACGGCAATCGGGAGTGCGGGCCAGTCTGACAATGGCTTTCCGGGAATACCGGGAATCGTAAAACCATCCCATGAGCCGGGAAGGCAGGCTGCTGCCGAAAAGTATGTTCCACCAAGAACGGCCGAGCGCGGTTTCGTAAGCAAAACGCAGCGCCGGTCACCGAAAATTGCCTCTGACTGTAATTTTCCGGTTTCCCGGTCAAGGTAATGACCGGAACCGGGATGGCCTCTCCACTCATCACAATGGTAAATTTTTCACTCCCAGTTGTCTGAAATGATCGACCATATTATATTTGGCTCTTTTCTCAATGATCTTGCCATCCTTGAATTTGAGCATGCACATGAAATCAATATGCAGATGTTTCCTGGAAACCGGTACGCCAAGCCAGGAATCTCCCTGCAGATCACCTTCGAATGTCAGGTAGACTGCAACCCGGTCATTCTCGGCTATCATGAATTCATTTTTCACATTGAACTCACCAAAAGGGTCCATATTGGCGCTTTCAATGGCGATGAAAGCCTGTGCGCCCTTCAATTCCCGTCCAATCTGTGGAATGTAAACAAACTCCGGATGGCACAATTTTGCAGCGTCATCATATTTGCGTGAGCCGATCAGTTCATAGAATTTCCGGGCGACCTCTTTATTCTGTTCGAGACTGCCAATATTGTTGTTTGGATTCATCTTTTTTCTTTCCGCCGGAAAGATTCCGGCTGCTTATGGTTTATTTTTGTACTGTCATCAAAATTCGCAGATTTCACCATCCTCCGGAACAAGCACACGCGATTCCAGCGAATTTTCTTCTACAAACTTGCGGATGTCTTTTCTCCAGAGCATTTCGTGACCGACGTTGTCCATATGGCTGGCAATAGCAACAGCATCCGGCGCCACCTTCAGAATCTCACCGATATCGTTCAATCCCATAATAATCCGTCCGCACGCCTCTATCGTCGCTTCGGCAGCGTTGACTACGATTACAGCCGGATGATGCTGCCGGATTGCCTCATCAACATAATCGCACCAGATGGTGTCGCCGACGAGATACAGCGTTCTCTCCTCCGGATGCCGGAAGACGACACCGCAGGCTTCGCCGCGTATGTTGAAAGTTTCATATACATTCTCCGCTCTGCCGGGAATTCCGTGGTGACAGCCGGTTTTGAAGAGCTGTACGCCGTTGAATTCCACACCGCCGAATTTCAGAATGCGGATATCCTGAAAACCGTGACCGCGCAACGTTTCCGCATCTATTTCATCCTGTACGAAAACAGGCAAAGTTTTCGGCAGAATGCGGATTGCTGTTTCATCGAAATGGTCGAAATGCAGATGGGTTGCAATCACGGCATCGACCTCTATGATCTTTTCCAGCGGCATCGGCAATTCGTGGATCGGACAACGCAACTCCGGGTGCGGAGAACCCGGAATCGGCGGACAGGCATCTTTCGGAGCCAGCCACGGATCAACTAAAAAACGAACTCCGCCATAGGTGACGATTGCTGTCGCACTTCTGATTTGTTGGAATTTCATATTGCCCTCCTAGTTATTTTGCTATTTTATAAAATATTGAATTGTTATGCAAAAAAAAAATCAACCTTTCAGTTGCATCAGATGATCAATCAGCCGCCAACGTTGCTGCTCCAAGCAGCGGGCTTGCTCTTCCGGAGAGAGCTGGCTAAATTCATCCCGAGCCTCCATCAAGCGAATCATCCAAGGAATGCAAGGGTACGCGAGGCGATAAAACACATGCTTGCCGCGCTTGTCACACTCCACGACATGCGCTTTTTTCAAAACGTTCAGATGCTGACTGATCGAGGAAAACTCCTCGCCGGTTCCGGTGACGAAATCACAGACACAGAGTTCCTTCCCCTCCAGATTTTTCGCAATCCAGAGGCGTGTGGGGTGCCCAAGTGCCTTGAACACTTCTGCAAGGTTTGCGAGTCCCTTTGTTTCATTGTTTGCCATGCGAGTTCATCCTTCCGTCATTTTATAATATAATGGAATATTCTGATTTATCAAGTGATGATCTTTTTTTTCTGAAATTTTATGATTTTTCTTGAGTAAGAAATAAAATATTTATAGCTATGTAATGCTCTCCCCCATTTGTCAAGGGCGGCATTACAGATGTGTTAGCCGGAAAAATGGGAAGCGTGCCAGGTGCAGCCGGAGTCGGATTGTCCGGAATATACGGTCCGGCGAAAGTTCCGTTTTTCTTGCTCATCATACCTTTGTAGACCATGCGTTTGACCAGCATGCCCCGTTGATTTGCAGGCATGGCACGAAAACAACTTGTCTGAATCATGGAACGATGACAATTTCATGGTTGGAACATGAAGCAGCAGAAAAGATTCAAAGCGGGTGTTGTTGAATTTATCTTATGCTTTGAATTTTCTACAGACTTCCCGGTAATGATCCTGTGCGGAAAGACAGATGTCATTCGGATATTCCGGAATACCGGCATATTGCCGGAGACCGCGATAATAGAATAACTGGTGTTCGGAATCAATGATGAACAGAATAAAATCTGCGCGAGGCATTCTTTGAACATGATCAGACGGCCAACTCTGCCGTTTCCATCCTGAAACGGATAAATCCGTTCAAAGTCGAAATAAAATTTTACAATGTCTTTCACGGTATGAGTCCGTAAAGAATGATAAGCGCTTAACAAGCCCGCACGTCTTTCCCGACTTTCTTCGGTTTCGTAGTTTCCATTTCCCCGATTGTGTTGGGAAGTCTTTTGTATTGCCCGCCCCGTAACCAGTCAAGCCGGCTTTGCGAAGTTTCCTGTTTCAGCAGGAAATGATATTTCTTAATGATTTTTTCCGACAGCTTTTCTTCCGCAGTATCCTGCATGCACTCAAACGCCGCAAAATGATTGAGCGTTTCAATGATGTCGTCTGTTCGCACAGCGGAATCTTTTTCCCAGAGAACAGAACGGGATCATAAATATAATGACTTCAACATCAAGTAATCCGGAAGTTGCAGCATGAGTCCGATTAGAGATATTACAACGATGGATTACTGATTCATTGATAAATAATTCAAGAGTTCCAGCGTTAAAAAAAGATAACCGGCATTTTTCATGTGGAGTCCGTCATTTTCTCTGAGAAGTCTCTTTTTCTGCTCCCGGGGCAATGCTTTCATTGTGTTATAATAATCCAGATAATCAAGGTTCTTTTCTTGTGCTATTTTATTCAAGACGACGTTGTAAGCCTCCAGTTTTTCCGGATCGCCGAAACGATATGCTTTACCGTTTTTCTTCAAATCCGATTTTGCCCTTTCTTTCAGGAAAACGGTATCAGGTGATGTACTGGACACTAGAACAATTCTTGCGTCCGGCCAAGTTTTCCGCAGGATGCGGATCACATTCCGATACGCTTTCTCCTGTATTTCCGGCGGAATTGCCGGAGTGGAAAAACCATTCGACGACGAGGCCTTCGTATCGTTATGTCCCAACATCAGGAAGACCAGATTCGGCGACAAGGAGGGAAAGACATCATAAGCATTGGGACGACGGACTTTTCTGGTTCGTTTCAGTCGGGCCTCGACAGAAAGAATATCATCCCCTCTTACCGATGCATTGAAAAATGATGCTTTTCCGGGATTGTATTTCCCCAGCCAGTAATGCACCCGGTCTGCGGCATTGTGTCCGCGGTCAAAATCATAAAGACTGTCCCCGATATATACGATTCTCAAAGGATGCTTCAGACGGATTTTTTTTGCCGTTTCATCCAATTTTGCATATTCCTGTTCCGGCAAAGGAGTTTCATGAAGCCGTAAAACATTCCCTTTTCGTGCAGCAGTCAAACGGAATCCTCCCTCCATGTTTTTTCTGAGCAATTTTCCAGGGATCGTCAGGAGTGAATCGGGCCCGGATTTCATTTTAACCGGCATTCTGGAACTGCCGATGCCGAAAATCACACATTCCTGCTCCGGTGCGGCTGTCCGGATCACAATATCCGGTAAGGCGTCCCCGTTCCGGAAAGGAGGACAGGAGATCATTTCCAGAGAACTGCCGGAATCACTGTCTGCCACCACCAGATGATCGTCAAACTCCAGTTGAAGATCTCCTTCTCCGGTCAGTTCCAGCAGAAAGGCAAAATCATACACGGAACGTTCGAAGAAGTCCAAACCGAGGTTCCACTTTATCCAATCACTGGAAAGTCGGCGAAACGGTCCCCACTCAGGGGCTGCGGCCCGTTTCACCTTTCCTGAATCATCTTTTTCGTAAGTCCAAATGCCGAATCGGACGAAACCGGTTCCCCGCACCCGCATAGACCAGTTGAAGCGCATTCCGTCCAATTCCCGGAGTCCGAAACCGGAACCGGCAAGCACGCGTTTCTGTTCTGCAGACGGTTTCAGCAATGCGCTGCCGTTCCGGAGCGTAAGAACGCCGGTTCCCGCATTCCAGACCTTCCAGCCTTGAAGTCCCCGCTCGAAATCATTCCCCATAACTCTCCGCTCCAACGCCGGGCTTTCTCCGGCCAGCAGGAGGAAAAAAAGAAAAAACAGATGCAGTTTCATTGTAATTCCCGACTTGTTTGATTGGTTCATTCGACAGAGACTTTTGAACGGATTGATTCAGGATCTCTGCCGTTCAATGATGAATCACCCGCAAACGGTTTTACGGCAGATTGCTTTCTTCTGAGCACGGAATCCACGATCCAGACGGGGAATGCCGTCCCGAACGGAAAATTCTTTCCTCCGGGAAGCGGATTCTGAAACGCATTCCGAACCTGATTGCCATGCAAACACAATCCATCGACCCGGAAAGCAAAAATGCCCGCTCCTTCGACATTCTGAATAACATTATTTTCAATGCAGATGTCGCGATTGCCACGGTAATGACCGGAATAATCCTCCAATTTGGCAAAAACAGAAATCGCGCCGGGACAGTAGCAGTCATCGCGGGTCATTCCCTCTTTACCGATGGAATAAAGCCGGTTGGATCGGACAACGACGTTTTCCACCCAGCCGGCTTCGCGCCAGTAGCCATATTCGCAGCCGATGGCAATCGCAGAGGCTTTGGTGCGTTCAATCCTGTTGTTTTCAATGAGTCCGTGCGATGCCATGAGCCGCAGTCCACGGGCCCGGTGATCGTGAAAATAATTGTTGCGGATTGTATAACGGCTGCCTGCCAGTTCCGGAAGGTCGAAAAAATCTCCTTCCGCAAGCGGAGGCTCCCGGTCCAGTACCAATTCGTATGCGGTGAACTTTTTCCGGTTCCAGTTGCGTCCATAAAAGCGGTTTGCCTCCTCTATCCCGTATTTTCTCGGAGAAACCCGGAAAGAAACAACGCGCGCAGTCCCTTTCACCTTATATTGCCCGGCACTCAGAATGCGGATGGAATCGCCCGGCCGAAGCGTTTCCGGAAACGCTTCCCGCCCGAACTGACGAATCGTGTCAAACGTATTTCCGGAGATTTTGCGAACCACCGGAAGGGCTACAGAATGCAGGTTGACGGAGTCATCCGCCATATAAGAGAAATCGCACCATTCGACCAGCGGCCCTTTCCGCAGGAAAGCACAGTTCAAACCGTCCGCGCTGGTAGAAATAAGACGCGGAGCCGTTGCTCCCTGCGGTGTCGGACCTCGTTCAATTATTACCCGGCGGAATATGTCATCTCCTTTGCAGAAACGGCTGAGAATTGCCACTCCAGGAGCACTGTGGATACGCAGGTTTTCCAATGTGATTTTTTCGCTTTTATCCATGCGAATACCGTAACTGCCGCGATAATTGAGAACAATCCGGTCTCCGGGAACAAGCTCCGGCGGAATCCGGTGAAATTCGCAATATCCTTCGTTCCCGTTGAGGATAAAAGTCGGGCCATAAATATCACCGCCTTTCATTTTTTTCCAGTGCATCCCATCGGCTTCAAAAAAGTTGATCTGCCTGACAGCATACACCGGCGAAAGCCGGGGATAGCCTTGATCAATCCGGAAATAAAGTTTATGCCCGTCGATACGGGTTATCACCCCCTGCGTAAACGGCAGCGGATCATAGTCAAGTGTAAAATTTTTCAACGTCAGTTTCCGGCAGTTGTTGACAGCGATTCCACCTGACAAGGTTGTCCGGATGACACGGGCACCGTTTCCGTCTATGACGACCCCATCCAAGTTGTTCAACCTCAGTTCTTCCGCGATCCTGTATTCCTTGTTTTTCAGAACAATCTGTTTTTTGCCCTCGGCAATCGCCCCGCTGATTTCCTGCTGAAGGTTTTCCGTTCCGGATACAGTAATCAGATAAAGAAAGGTCAGCACCGTCAAATAGAGTTTCATCATTTCTGTTTCTCCCGGTTGGATGATAATGGTTGTTTTGCATGTTCAGGAAAGGTGATACCCTCCGGCGTGACAACGGCATTACTCCATTTTTCATAATTACGCCACACGGAAGCCGGAAGAATTGCGCCTGCGCGTTTGCTCCGCCACTTGCGGGGGCCAGTCAATTCCGCTTTGAACCGTCCGCCCAGCTGCGGCAGCCCGATTCGGGAGTTCCGGTCGAACCGGGTCGGTTCCAGAGCCAATGTATCCCCTCTGAAGTGATGAAGTCCCGGCATGTAACAGTTTTCGGCAAAAGCAAAACGGCGGGAATAAAAATTTGCGGGAAATTTGACAGCATAACGGGATAATTGATTGACAATGGAGCGCCGCATCGACATTCCGGCGGAAATCCCGGAATCATTAAAGTTCATAACACCGCGGGCCCGGAGCAATGTACAGTTCAGCAGTGCGGCGGAACCTGCAACCATTCGGAAAAGATTCGCATCGGGATTTCCGATCAGAATGGAATCGACAAATGCGGCGGAACTCCGGTCCAGCAGCCAGACCAGTTCCGCCGGGCAAGTGTCAACGATCAGACATTCTTCAAACAAAGCGTCCGCGTCATCGTAAAAATGGACTGCCGCCTCCCAGGAGTTCCGGGCAAAAACACAACGTTTGTAAACTGTCCGGCTCAAGTTGATGTTGCATACCGACGAAGCAACACAGCGGACCGCTGCACAATCTTCATAAGTGACACTGGTGGCATCGTGAGCGGAAAATCCCTGTCCGCAGCTGTTGAGGGCGACACAGTTCTGATACAGCCCGTGTTGACCATATCCCGCGGAGTCAAAACCATCGTTCCATGAACCGATGACAATGAAATTGCGTACAATGATATGATCCGCCTGAAGATAAAAACCATAATTGGCAGGCAGTTCGATCTTCAAGTCGTTCAATTTTTTACCGACAGGCAGTGCAAACAGTACACGTTTTTCTTTCTTGTTCCACCAGAACCCTCCGGGAGTTTTTTCCAGCTCTGCAAGACTGTGGCAGTTCGGAGCGGCAACATTGTCCACGAACCAGACCGGCGTTCCGTCCGGCCAGAAATTCGGTGCGGAAGCTGGATTTTTATAGCTGTTGACCATTGGCCAGAAAGGAAGCGAAAAAATGTTCGTTTTTCCCGATTCCTGTGACCAGTGCGCAGCGGGAATCGCGGCGAAGCCGGAAATAACCGCGCCATTCCCCTCGACGATCTGCGGACGGTCCGCAGTTCCGCCGCGTGTCAGCCGCAGGCCCCGCGCCTTGTCAAAGCCGCTGTAAGGCAAAGAATATGGCTTCCCTGTATTGACAACAGTGATTTTCTGGCTTTTCTTGACAAGAGCGCATGCCCTTTCAATCGTCGCAAAAGGCGCAGTCCGGGTCCCGGTATTGGCATCGGACCCTCTCAGATTATCCACCCAGAGCCCCTCGTCGGCAAAGAGCGGAACAAACAGGCAAAACGCTGTCAGAAATGAGATTCTTTTCATGATGACGAATTCTCCTTATGATCATTTATAATGCCGGATCGAAATTCAGCCCGATCCGGCCAGTCTGCTGAATCTGCAAAGCCGGCTCGCGAACCGAACTGACATGACCGTCCACCCAGCCGATATTGCCTTTCCCGCCATGCCTCCGGTCCAGCAATCCCGGATGATTGTCAAGCACCGTTTTGGAGCGGCTGATCGTCTGGAATCCGGTAAAGCGGTTTTCTGTGGCAGCAGAGGAATACAGATTGATACCGCCTCCGGTACCGTGTGCGGAATCTCCGGTCAATACGGTTTTGGATGGGGAACGGGTCTGCAGGACCTTATACTTCCGGTAAGGTAAAAAAGCCGAAACTTCGACATTATCTTTGCCAAAAACATAAACGTCATGACTGCCGCCGGGCTTATAGGCGACTCCGAAATAACAGTTCAACCCATATTGCGGATAACGCCAGTTTTCACCACTCTGATCGAACTTCACGCTTTTAAGTTCACGAGTCATATAGTATTCCTCTGCCGCCGGGCAAAGAAAGGACTTTGGCGATGAACTGTATTTCAGCTTCCACATCAAACGCGGCCAATAATAGAACAGGCCGTCTTCCGCATAATTGCTCTGTGTTATCGGTCCCCAGCCTTCATAGGTTTCACAATAAGAAGATATTCCGTAAAACAACTGCTTTACCTGGTTGATGCAGGAAACAGACCGGGCACTTTCCCGCGCCTTCTGCAGCACCGGTAGCAGCATGGATGCAAGAATCGCAATAATCGCAATGGAAATTAACAATTCAATAAGAGAAAAGTATCTTTTCATTTTTCATCCTCCTGTGCTTGAAGTGTTACCCAAACCTGCAAAGGGTTTTCCGCAGAGAACAGATTGCCCGCATCCGCATAGTCGCACATCATGGTTCCATCGGAAAAACGGACTGTCTTCCGGAAACCCGGTTCGGAATACAATTCCGGCAGAACCTGCGGAACCGGTTTCCCGAAATTCGGCAGCCGGGAGTCCTGAGCCATGAGTACGGGACCGCAGAAAAAGGCATAAAAGGGATTCTTCCCCGGATCACGTTCCCGTCGGGGCCGTAAATCAAAATGGAATTCAATTTGATCGTCTGCTTTCCATACACGTTCCAGTCGGCAATATTGTCCTGGCTGAACGGAAACAAGTACCCCATTCAGGCTCAGCCGGGAATCGCCATTCCACCATTTCGGGATTCGCAGCAACAATATAAAATGCTCCGCATGCTCCGGCATAATTCGGATTCGGACATCTTCTTCAAATGGATATTCTCCGTCTATCCGGATAGCAACGCGGGTTCCGGAAGGAGTCTCCGCTTCCGCGTCCAAGGACTCGTAGAAATTGATAACGAGTCCGCCGGAGTGGCGCATGACAGCATATCGGGTCATTTGGGCCACCCCTTCCGGCCCCTGTGCCCGGCAGCAGTCATGACCATCAAATGGAGTCCCGAAATTTCGAAGCATCTGATCATCCGACGGATTTTTAGGTGCGGGAGCGGAAAGAGGGGTTGGATTGCGGTGAGTCCAGTTGGAACCATCCGGTTTCATTCCGCCAAGCAGAGCGTTATATGCCGCCCGTTCCATTTCGTCCGCAACGGCGGAATCACCGGAAATACTCAGAATGAAACCGCAGTATTGAATCCAGGTGACAGTGACGCAGGTCTCGCCAAGTTTTCCAATATCATTCCAGGTCTGCCGGAACCGTCCATTGAACCAGGTCTCCCCGAAATTTGTCGCTCCGCCGGTTCCTGTGATCATGATCTCGTGGTCACGGACGGCCTGATAACAGCATAAGACCGAACTCCGGTACGCATCCGGCAGAGCATCAAGCATTTCCGAAACACCTTTGAAACAGGAGAGCATCTCATACGCTTTGGCGTCTCCGATTTCCGACGGCGGAATGCCCTGACGGACGGCAAGGAAGATATCGTGTTTGGCGGAACAGCCTGACTGAATGATCTCCCGGGCAAACTCAAGATACCGCTTCTCTCCAGTGATGCGCCATGCCTCTGCAACGGCTCCGATCAGGGAAGATGAGGCGAGCCCTTCGTGTTCCCCTGTAGCAAGAATGCCATTTTTTTTAGCATGAACTTCGTTGATAATACGGTCTAAAATTCTTTGAATTGCAATTTTGACATTATCGTCCGGCTGGATTTCCAAATAATAACGTTCCAAGCCGAGCAGGACATATTTACGGCCCCACAGATCCCATTTCCTCAACCGCATTCCGGCAGAAACACTGCTGATGCAGCCATCCGGGCCTATTGCCTCAAGAATCCCGTCAACTGCGATCCGTATACATTGGAAAAGCTGCGGATCGCGGGTGGAACTCCATGCCAATACGGCGGAGCGGACAGTTTTACCCCAGAATTCACCCCGCCAGCCTCCATCATCATCCGAATGTTTGAGAAAAGGCGAACTCAACAACTGCCAGTCTGTCTGCAAAAGCTGATTTTTGATGCAGAGGTCCAGCGCCTGACCTAAGGGACCGTACATCCTGCAGCAGCGTCTTTTTGTAAATTCAAATTTAAGATCCGGTCGGGATTTCATTTCTCGTCCTCCTCATGTTCTCTATAATTATAACATAAAAATCCGGGATTTAAAAGTATGGAGATTCCATTTTTTTGTATAAATCGGATATTCCGTTATTTTATCGCAGATTCCTGTTCCGTCACTCAACATTGGTGATGACCAGTCCGGCAATGCTGAATTTTTTCTTTTTCTTGTAATTTTCAATTTTTCTGCTATATTTACTGTCATGGAAATAAAAACATATTACATACGGGAACGACAAAAAGGTTCCTTGCCCATAGCCGTCGATTACGACAGCCATACCCCGAAGTACCAGCGAATCCACAGACACGACGGTTGTGAAATCATGTTCATTTATTCCGGGTATGGGTGGTGTTCCATCAACGGTGTACATCTGCCACTTCTGCCGGGCGATCTTTTTTTCATGAAGGAAGGCGATGAACATGAATTTCTGCTGAATGCCCATGGAGCCTATTATAATGTGATGTTCCGCCCTGAAATATTTTCGGAAAATGATTGGAATGAACTGCGGAAGTTCTCAATTTATTCGGACCGGTTCGATCCCAGCTTTTCAGCCAAATACATTTTTCCATTGCCGATTACCGGCCAGCTGTCACATTTACTGGAATCTCTCCGACGGGAGGCGGAGACCGAAGGAACAGGACAGGCATTAATGCTGAAGGCAAGGCTTTGCGAACTCCTGATCACAATCGGCAGATACGCATCCATCTTCAACTGCAGTGGACAGGTGAAAGCGGATTCTCTGATCGGTCCGGTGATTGATTATGTCCTCCATCATTTTAATGAAAATATCTCGTTGACGTCATTGGCCAGACAAGTCAAATGTTCACCGGAGTATCTGGGGAAAAAATTCCGTAAATCTGTCGGACTCGGTGTTTCGGATTACTTGGCTTATGTCCGTATTGACAGGGCACGTTCCATGTTGGAAAAGGAGTCATTGACGCTTTCCGAGATCGCTTATCGGCTGGGATTCTGCGATCCCGCACACTTTTCCAAAACTTTTCAGAAGATTACCGGCGTACTGCCGAGTAATTTCCGTAAACATGTACGCTCCCGTTCTCCAATCGCCAGGACAACAATTCGCCAGATTGGAAAGAATTGAAAAAAACGTCTCTTCTGCCGAACTTTGCAAGAGCTTCCGAAACCCTGATCTGCCGGGGACAGACCGTTTCGCGGTTCCGGAAGCCGGAACATGCCGCCGGTGAAACGGCGTTCATTGAACTGTGCCAGAAGATACGGAATGCTCAATCCCCGTGGACAGTGTGAAACACAATAGCTGCTGCCGGGACAGGGAACTCCGCCGCGCGAAGTCATGCGGGCGGCGATGGAACCAAGCGTTTTTTACGCGTCCGGCAAGATGAATCATGGCGCGCATTTTACTTCAGGTTTTTCCGGAAGAACGATTCGATTCCGTCGAACGGGATCGCATTTTTCCCGCCGCCGTCGTAAAGGTCGGTATGCGATGCGCCGGGAACGATCAGGAGCTCCTTGTTGCCGCGGTAGTTCGTATAGGAGGACATATCCCGGTAGGCGTCCTCACTGAAGTAGCGAGAATGCGCGTTTTCGCCGTGGACCAGCAGCACCGCCGAACGGATCTCTTTGGAATAGGCGAGAATCGGCTGATTCAGGAACGACATCGTGCCGGTGACCGTCCAGCCGTCGTTGGAATTGCCCGACCGTTTGTGGTAGCCGCGCGGCGTCTTGTAGTAGTCGTAATAGTCCTTCACGAACTGCGGCGCATCCGCCGGGAGCGGATCGACCACGCCGCCGCCCTGCTCATAGAAGCCCTGTGCATACTCCTTCGTGCGCTGTTCATTCAGTTTTCTGCGCGTTTCATAGCGGGCTTTTTCACTGTCGGCGGCATCGAAATAACCGTTTGCGTTCACGCGGCTCATATTGTACATCGTGACGGCAACGGTGGCTTTGATCCGCGTATCCAGCGCGGCGGCATTCAGCGCCAGGCCGCCCCAACCGCAGATGCCGAGAATTCCGATCCGTTCCGGATCGACGTTCGGTTGAGTGGAGAGGAAGTCGACCGCGGCTTGAAAATCCTCCGTGTTGATGTCCGGCGAAGCCATCCGGCGCGGAGTTCCGCCGCTCTCGCCCGTGAACGACGGGTCGAAGGCAATCGTGAGGAAACCGCGTTCCGCCAGCGTCTGGGCATAGAGTCCGCTGCACTGCTCCTTGACCGCGCCGAACGGACCGCTTACGGCGACGGCGGCGAGCTTGCCGTCCGGATGTTTCGGTTCGTACACATCCGCCGCCAGCGTGATGCCGTAACGGTTGACGAAAGTGACTTTGCGATGGTTCACCTTGTCGCTTTTCGGGAAAGTTTTGTCCCAGTCCTGTGCGAGTTCGAGTTTCTGCGGAGTGATTTTATTGTTCATGATCGTTGTCCTTTCGGTTTGTGCCTGAAGATTGACGGCGGACAGCATTGCCGCCGCCAGTGCGGATGTCATCATACGGTTCATTTTTTCCTCCCTGATAAATTTGTTTTCATGGAATAAAGCAGATAATCCAGACTGTCGATTTTCCGCTGGTTTTCATGGAGATTTTTCAGCAGAAGATTTCGCTGTCCCGACAGGAGGCGCAGTTGTCCGCGCGTCTTTCCTGCCTGCTGCAGTTGAAAGAACTTTTCTATCTGTTCCGCATCGCATCCGGCATCTTTCAAGTTCCGGAGGAGCAGAAAGTCCTTTTCCTGAATTTTATCCAATCAGGACACCTCCTTTCATTATTTCCGTTGTTCACTTTACAATGAAACTGCAAAATAGCAAATACTTATTTCCAATAACAGGTTATGCTTGAAAAGCATGGCGTGGAATATTATATTATTTCCCGGATGACAAGGAGGTTGAAATGGAACTCAGAGTTTTGCGTTATTTTCTCGCCGTCGCCCGCGAGGGCAGTATTACCGGAGCCGCACGTCAGCTGCATGTGACTCAGCCGACGCTTTCGCGGCAGATACAGGAGCTGGAAGATGAACTGGGACAGACGCTTCTGATCAGGAGCAATCACAATGCCGTGCTGACTCCGGAGGGAATGCTCCTGCGCAAGCGTGCGGAGGAGATCATGGAGCTGGTCGGCAAGACGGAAGCGGAGTTCAGCTCGATGGGAGAAATCATCGCCGGAGATGTTTACATCGGCGGCGGAGAAACCGAAGCGATGAAACTGATTGCGGGTATCGTCAGGGAACTGCGGGAAGAGTTTCCGGAGGTCCGGTATCATCTTTACAGCGGCAATGCCGAGGATGTAACGGAACGGCTGGACCAGGGACGGCTGGATTTCGGCATCCTGATTCAGCCTGTCGATCTCTCGAAGTACAACTATGTCAATCTCCCCGCGAAAGACGTCTGGGGGGTGATCATGCGCAAGGACAGTCCGCTGGCGAAGGAAAAGGTTATTGCCCGCAAGGATCTGCTGAATCTGCCATTGCTTTTTTCCAGACAGGTGATGCAGCCGGCTTCCGTTCAGAATGAGTTCCTTGACTGGTTCGGAGAGGATTTCGGGAAACTGAACATCGTCGGCACCTACAACCTGATCTACAATGCCGCACTGATGGTGAATGAGGGAATCGGTTATGCGGTAACTCTCGACAAGCTCGTCAATGTAACCGGCTCCGGTGACTTATGCTTCCGACCGCTGGAACCGAAGCTGGAGTCCGGTTTGAATATAGCCTGGAAAAAATATCAGGTATTTTCCAGTGCGGCGGAACTCTTTCTCGAAAGAATCCGGGAAACGTTCGCCGGTTCCAACGGCAGATGACTCCGACTTTTACGGCAGAGGGAAAAGCCGGTATGAAAAAACGATACCAGGAAAAAACTGCAAAGTCCGGTACGAATCTGATGTGGTGCTGTATACGTTTGAAGAATAATCTGCCCATTATAAAATAATGTCATTTTATGAGTTTAGCTGAAAAATATTTTGCAATATGATTTGAAATTTATTCTTTCAAGAATTATATTTAAATTACACCAAGTGATCGTTGGCTCTTGAACAGGGCTTTAATGCGGTGCTTGGGAAAGGCTGTTTTTGCATAACTGTTTTCAGGTATGTTGGATTTCATCACGGGAGTTGAGAAATCGGCATACGAGCAATAACCTTTAAATGAGAAATGTGTGTAAATGACAACTTGGGCAACAGAAGGAAATACCGCTCTTGATCCGAGCGCTGAATATTTCTGTGTTCCTGTATTCGGATACATTTCCTCATGGATTCTTCGTTCCAATGAAGGATCCGCTTGCGCGAACGGAGTGAGCGCAAGCAAGCAAGCAAGCAAGCAAGCCTTTATTTATAAATAAAGGCTTGCTTCTATCCGGCCAAAATATTTTCGTTTTCTCTTTCTCCGATGATTCTTTCATAACGACAGATTCATTGCCTCTTCATACTCATGCCGCGAAATCCGATCATTTTGGATTATCGCGGCATTTTTTTTGCCGGACAGGTATGAGAGAAAAGGTTTACTCATGTAAAAATAAACGGATGTTTTCCGGTAAACGCCAATTCTGTTCTCCTGATTATGATGATTTCTTCCTTGAATTCCGCAAAGCAAGCCATGACGGAAAGAAACCCGTAAAATTATCTCAAAGGATCTGCATAGAAGGACAAGATATGCCGGTTTTTAATAAGAAAAACAGGTATAATACGGATCTTTCCATGTTCCTTTTAGAAAAAAAGATTTCCGTTTCATATATATACAATAAAAAACGGATTACGTCTGCGCAGGGAACCGCAAGCGGAATCCGGAGCAGGCAACCCGTATAAAGGGAAACAATGGTTACAACGCGTCCTACACTTTTGGCTGGAATCAAAAAAGGCGACAACGTGTCGTGGTATCAATTCCGCAACATCTATCGTCCTTTGATCTTTCATTGTGCCGAACAGGCCGGCGTGCCCGCCTCCGATTTTCTGGAACTTGAACAAGAGGTTCTCGTAACCTTTTTTAAAGCCTGTGAAAACTTTGAATACAACCCCGGCAAAGGGAAATTCCGGACGTATTTCGGTACGCTTGTCCGGAACTGCATTGCACAGCTCCGGCGCAACCGCCAGAAAGACAACCGTACTCCCGCATTCGCCGGAGATTCCTTTTTGGAAAACTCCTTTGAACGGTATTGGGACGAGGAATGGAAACAGCACATTTTCTGGCTTTCTCTCATTCGCGCCCGTTCCGAACTTCCGAAACGGGAAGTGGAGATCTTCGAACTCTGTGATATAAAAGGCGTGGCTCCGGCAGTAGTTGCATCCTCTCTGAAAATTTCGCTTGCAACAGTATACAATTATCGAAAAAGAGTTCTTAAAATGCTGCGGAAATATGTCAACGAGCAGAAAGCAATGGAGGAACAGGAAAAATGAATCATTGCGATGAAATACTGCTGGACCGTTTAGTGAACGGCAGTCTTGATTTGCAGAAGAACATATCCTGCCGTATTCACCTGCTCTTCTGCCATGACTGCCAATCGGAATTGAAGCGCGTTCGTGACGACCGGAAATTTCTTGACGAGCTTCGGCGGGGAGTTCTCGTCATGGAAAGAGCGCACGCAATGGCAGCTTCCCTGCAGGACACGGAAACAAAAACAGACAAAACAGATAATACAAATCATCGGAATCCGGGAGGTCTCGTATGAAAAAAGAATATAAAGTGATGTTTGCGATTGCCGCCGCGGGAGCGATATGCGGAACGAGTGCTTCCGCTGCCGGCAAAACCACGGAAGTAACGACCACCACAACCACAGTAATCACAAAAACCGTGATAAAGGAAAAGGCGAAATGGTCGCCGTTCCGGGTTTGCGTTCTGGATTTCTCTTCGCTTGACATTCAGGGACAGAAACGTTTTCTGGACGAGAAAAACAAAGCGATCAGCATACCTCCGCAATGCACGCTGAACGACGCGGACCGGAAATCCATCAACAGCGTAATGCAGGGATTTGTCCGGATGATTGATGCCTGGGATAATACGAAAACCAATACGGCGAACCGGTCTGCGCAAGTCGGGGACAACACCTTTGACCGCGGCAAGGCTCTTGATCTGTACAATACCATTGTAAAGGGCGAGGCCAGACCGATGGTGATCGGGGCGGAATATCTGTCCGCGTATCTTGGACGCCATAACGATGTCTTCACCTGTGTAGACGCATCGCAAATGACCGCCGCAATGCAGAAACTTCAGAAAGCCCCTGATTTCCCCAAGGATTTCATGCTGCGTCTTGCACGGGAAACCGGCGCTACACACCTGATATACGGAACGGTCTCGGATATGAGAACTAAAACAAATTCGTTCAAGGGATACGGCATTGAAACAAAAACGACGAACTATCAGCTTGATGTCATTATCAAAATGGTCGATCTCGCCGCACAGCACACCGTCTACAGCAATATCTACACCGGAAATTACCGCGAACAGCGTCCCATCAGCGGATCGCAGTTCGACAACAATATTTTTCAGAATCTGATGACTTCCGCGTTGGAACAGGCGGCGGAGGATCTTTACGACAATTGCAAACCCGGACGCAAAAACAAGATCACGGTAACTCCGCTTCCCCATACCGTAACGGTCATTCCGACCGGCGGAATGTTCTTCAAATCCGCTGAAGCGGAGGTGTTCATTGACGGCATCCGTGTCGGCAACGGCGGCGGTTCATTCCTTGTTCCGGCGGGAAAACATACCATCGAAATAAAAGCCCCCGGATACAGAAACAAAAGTTTTGATGTCAACCTGACCGGCGATGAAACGATCAACACGAAACTGGAAAAATAAAAAACAGGAGGCATATCAATGAGGACCAAATTTTTCATCTCTCTTTTTGCTGCGGTTTTCTTCGCCATCGGCTCTTTCGCGGCGGATAAACTTGCTATCGCAGAACCGGTCGGCAAAGGCGGAGTGAAAGCCGAAGATATCGAAGCATTCTGGGGAATTCTTGAATCCTCCATTCAGTCCGATGAATACAAACTTATCTCTCGCGGTGCGTTAAAACAGATGATGACGGAAATCGGCCTTACCACCAGTTCCGATCTGATGAATCTGAACTCGACGCAGAAAGCAAAACTGGGGCAGATTGAAACAGTCAAATATATTCTTGTTTCCGAAGTCGGTAAGTTCGGTTCCCGGCTGAATTGCACCATGAAAATCCTTGATTCCTCCACCGGGGAAATTGATCAGGCAAGAACCGCGAATCTCCGGGTGAAAAACCTGGACGAACTCGCCGACAGGATTGAAGCCGCGCTGGAAAAACTCCTGTCGGATGAAAAGCAGTTGATGATGTCGGCTATTCTGACCCCGAATATCCGGATTTCCAAAGCACCGCGTTATCTTGCCGAAGACTTCAATGTCAGACTTGAAAACGCTCTGATGAACAAGGGCGTGAAACTTCAGAATCTTCAGTCGGTTACTAAAATTCTCAAGAAAAACAATCTGGACAATCTCTACGAGCTGGAGCCCAAAATGTTTGTCAAGGTCGGGAAGCTGCTGGAAGTTCAACTGCTGATTCAGGCAACCATCACCCGTTTTGAGATTGCCGGAATCCCGTACCATGTGGAAGAAACCGGAGCGAAAGGGGTCCGGTATATCGGCAACATTGAGGGAAATATCCGCATTGTTTCCGCTCAGAAGGGCAATACGGTCGCCAGCGTTCCATTCGAAGAAAGAGTCAACTTCCGGAAATTGGACCGTCGGAAAACGCGCGATTGGACCATCGACGATTATGGCAAATACATGATCAAAACCGTGATCCCCGAAAAAATTCTGCCGGAACTTCTCAAAGTTTCCGAACTAAAAATGAAATGAGAAAGGCGATCCTGATGAAATCATTTGTCTGGGGAAAAATCCTTCTCATCGCAACAGGAGGCATTCTCTTTGCCGGCTGTTCGACTGTAGTCAATTCCCATCGCCAGAAAGCCCCGATGATGGAAGCATATGCGCAAGCCGACAACGCGTCCGTAATGACGCAAATCGACGAAAAGCTGAAGGAGCCCAAGTGGTATAACAGTTCGGTGGTCAATACCGGCGATGAGGTTATGTGGCGTCTCGAATCCGGCAGCATGAACTTCAACATGGGAAATTTTGCGGAAAGCGTGAAACAATTCAAACAGGCGGAAAAGCTGATTGCCGACTATGATGATCGGGCAAAACTCAGTGCACGCGATGCCGGAGCGGAAGTCGGAATGTCCGTCACAAATCTGAATGCGCTGCCGTATCGCGGCTTCTGCCGCGACCGCATTGCGCTTTCCATTTTCAAATCGCTCGCTTATCTGGGAGTGGACAACGAATCCGCTTTCCGTGCTCAGCTCAGACGGCTCCGCAACGAACAGAAAAAAGTTCAGGAAGATTACAAAGAAATCTTTGAAGCGGAAAAGGCTGAAATAGAGGCCGCGAAAAAACAAAATCCGGAAGCCGCAGAAAAAGCGAAAAACAATGCTTCGGGAGAAAAAATCGAAAACGATCCGAAAAATGCCGAATTCAGCGCAGGAATGGATGAAGTCCGGAAAATCGCCAATAAAGGATACGGCGGGTTCCTGAATCCGGCGGCGATCTTCCTTTCCGGCTTGGGCTCAATCCGAGATGAGAATTATGACAATGCCCGGATTGATTTCCAGCGTCTTTACGAAGCGATGCCGCAGAACCCGATGATTCAGCGGTATTATGTGTCGGTTCTCAAAGCCGCCGACCGGCCGGTTCCGTCTGAATTGAAGCAGATAAAGCCCTTTGATTTCGCATTGGACCGTGATTGCGTCTATGTGATTTTCGCCAACGGAAAAAGCGCCGCGTTCAAACAAATCGCGGTGTACTTCCCGATTATGACGGCATGGCCGATGTGTGAATTCTATCCGGCACCGTTTGACAAAATAACAGTGAGTGCCGACGGGACAAAACATTCCTCCATGATTCTGGCTGACATGGATGGGATTCTTGCCCAGGAATTCAAGGAACGTCTGCCGGGAATCATTACCAGAATCGTGCTGAGCACGCTTATCAAGGAGGGAGCTTATTACGGCGGTCTAGTCGCAATCTGGAAATCCGACATGAACCCGGTTGTAAAATGTATCGTCTGGTGTTCTGTCGCAATCGGAGGAGCGGGATATCGGACGGCGATGAATACGGCGGATACCCGGACATGGGAAATTCTGCCCAAGGAGTTCCAGCTAACTCAATTTCCCATGCCGAAAAATCGGAAACTGACGGTGAATTTTGGCAATGGCGGAACCGTGAAGGAAGTTGTCATTCCCGATGACTGCCGTTCCGCCATCGTCTATGTGAATGCGCCGAGTGAGCAAAACACGTCCTGCCATGTATTACCGATCAAATCAAAATAGGAGACCGACATGAAAACAAAACTCTGTTTGCCCGGTTGTGCGGCATTGTTTCTGCTCCTTGCCACAGGCTGTCAGAGCACCGTCAACACGGTGGAAAATGCGGACAAGACGATGACGCCCAACACCATCAATGACACCCGTTTTGTTACCGATGGTTTCTTGAAGGACCGTTTGGCGTTGAAAAAGATCGATGTATCCTCCACCGCGGATGGTTTTATGCGGGTGCAGCTGGAAGCCGTCAACATACGGACCGGCGGATTCGCCCAGGTTTGGAGCGGACTTACCGGAGATAATCCGTACAAAATCCGTTACAAGTTTTCCTGGTTCACCCGGGATGGAATGGCTGTTAATACGTTGCTGTCCGACTGGCAGGACGCCACGGTGATTCCCGGAGAAACGATTTTTCTGCAATCCGTTGCTCCATCCAAGGATTGCAGGGATTTTAAAATCAGCTTAAAAGAAGCAAATTGAAAAGGAGAGGAACAATGAAAAAAACATTTATTCTTGGAACAGCGGTCTCCGCGATGCTGCTTGCGGGATGTGGAACTACAACAGAAACTTTTGAAGTCGGAGACGGCAATGTGCTTCCTGCGGAAATCAACGCGGTCCGCGGAAACAGCGTCAGCAGCGCTGAATTGCGCCGGGTCGCACAAACCGCAGCTGGAGAAGCATTAACCAACAATCGGTTTATACGTTTTCAGGAAGCCTATAAAGCACGGCATCCGGGGAAGCTTCCGGTTGTAAAATTGGCAAAAGCGGTGGTGGAAGGAACCGTTGATAATGATATTCATCTTGACGAGCTGACCGATCAACTGATGACGATACTATGGAATGCGGACAAAGTGGATATTTCCATGGCGGAGGGAGTAGGCGCGGTTAAAGCAATTTCCGCTTCCCGGAATCTGATTGACGACGAGAATTTCGATCAATCTTTGATTGCCAAGGAAAATTCTCTGATTGCCGCAGGAGTGGTTCTTGTACCGAAAATCATTGAAAATGCAGTAACCTCCAACGGTAAAAAGGTTGTGACCAGAACGTTTGTCTTAAAAATGGGTTTTATTGAAAACGGGCTGGTAATATGGCAATATGTAAAACAACTGGGACACATCGAAAAATAATGGAGCACATGTCATGAGAAAAAAGCTTCTTGTATTGCTGACATTTCTGGGAGCAGGACTTCTTTGCGGATGCGTTTCCGATTCCCGGTATGATGAGACGATCGCAGATCCTATGACGGAAATGATTCAAAATGCAGTTCGTTCCGCCATTCAGGATGCCTTGACCAATCCACGTTTTCAAAAAGCAGTACAGAAGTATAAAAATGATGCGAAAAATACCGATGAGGCACCCATAATCAAGGTTGCGCAACCGGTCCTTGATACGGACGATCCGGATAATCAGGAAAACTGGATGAATATTGCATCAGAGATATTGCTCAGTGAACTTGAAAGGTCGAACCAGGTTACTGTTTCGGCTGCGGAAGGGATAAAACGAATACAGGCGGTTGCACAATCCAGAAAGCTCTGTGACGATGAAAATATGGCACAGGAAACTGTCGCGAAAACCGGAACGATAAAAGCGGCGGTTTTCGTCTTGAGATGTAAAATTATCTCAAATGAAGTGCGTGAAGGTGGACGCAAGGCAAATCACATCATACGCACGTTCACATTGACGATGGAAATAGCGGATATAGGTTCCGGCATGAAAGTCTGGAGTTTTGTAAAACAATTTGGAACAAAGCAATCCGCCTCGCTTATAGGCAAATAAACAATAACTGGAAGGAATTAAAACATGCATCGACTTGCTATGCTCGCCGGGAAAAGCGCCCTGGTCATCAAGGAAGCGAAAGTCAACGAAGACGGACCTCTTTATGTAAAAATCAAGGGACGCAAATCCGGTTTGATTGCGTGGTTTCTCGCTTTGATCGGAATTGATACGACGACCACGTTTGAAGTCTACGAAAACCGGGTGGAATTTACGGAAGGCTCGCTTTCCGGCAGGATTAAGGAAATGATTCCTCTTTCGTCTATCAGTAATCTTGGAACAGGGTATATGAAGCCTGTCATCTGGATGGTGCTGGCGATCATTTCACTGCTTCTCATCATTCCGACGCTTGGTATCAGCATATTGTTCATGCTGCTTTTCGGTTTTCTGTATTTTTTCCGCAAATCCATGCTGCTCTATGCAATTCCGAACAGTGGAAGCGGAGTCTTTATCATTTTCAAACGCAGTCTTATTGAAAATGAGAACATTACCGAAGAGGATGCATACAGAATCATCGCCCTCGTCACCAGACTTGTGGAAAAAAGCAGAACGAAGTAACGACTATGAAAAATATTATTCCTCTGATTACAGCAGTCCTGCTTGGTTTAGCGGCGGTTTTTGCAGTCAGTAAAACCATAAAAAACAACGAACGGCCAGAAGAAAAAATGCGCCGGGTTTTGATTGTTACCAGTGAAATCATGGAAGGCGAACTGATTCAGGAAAGCCGTATCGGCGTTAAGGAGATTCCGGAAAGTGCTGTTCCGAAGAATTGTATTGATGAATCGAACCGCACCATTACCTATAATCAGCGTGCAAAACGGAGAATTGCACGCGGTGATTATCTGCTTTATGCCGATTTGGAACTGGATCAGAGCAAGAGCCGTGCATTGGGCGATGGTCAATGGGGCTGTCCCGTTACCTTTGCAGACAGCGTCCTGCTGAAAATGCTTCAACCGGGCGATGATATTGCGATTATCGGAACATTTGTTTACAGGGATCGAATCAAAACGGAAAAAAATGCGGATGCCGAAGCTAAAATAGTCGAAAAAACCGTAACAGCCGTGATTTATCCGCGTGTGACGATTCTTGAAATCAACGGTGGAAGCGTTCTGCTCTCTCTTCCGCCGGAGCAGGCCATTGCCCTGACCGCAATTCAGCGCAAGGCGAAACTGTATCCGATTCTCCGCAAAAAGAAAGATGACAACGCCCTGAACAGAATGGACGGAGGGAAATTCGAGGATTCCGCTTTGACAGACATGATTAAAGGTCTTCAGAAAATAAAGATTCCGCTGGTTCCCTCAGAGGTGAAGGAGTAATACGGTGATGAAAAAAGCCCTGTTTCTATTTTTGTCAGCAGTGTTTTCCGCGGCAGCGTTTGCCGCCGAAGCGGAAAAAGTCAGTATGATTGTCGGAACGACAAAAATCATTCAGGTTCCGTTCGTAATAGAATCATACAAACTGATCCCGGCTAAAACAGATATAGTCCGTGTTGAAGCAACCGATTCCCAGTTCCGCCTGATGGCGGGAGCCATCGGTGAAGTAAATCTTATGGCGTCAGGCGGCGGAATGCAGAAAGACTACATTATTTCCGTCAAATCCAACCTTGCCAAAATTTTGAAAAAGCTCCGTTCCGATCTGGAAATGCTGACCGAACTTGATATTTCCACCAACGAGGATCAAATTGTTATTAAAGGAACGGTTACCAAGCCGGAACATTGGAAACATCTTATGCGTGTACTTCCGAATTATTCCGGCAGCTGTCAGAATTTTGCCACATTTGCACCATCCGCAGAAACGGTGATGAATCTGAAAAAAATGTTGACAGAAGCCGGTTTCATATTCTGTGATCAAAATAAACGGCCGGAAACCGGAGAACTGTCTTTGCAGATTTCTTCCAACAACGTAGTTCTGACCGGTGAGATGTACAGTCAGAAAGAGGTGGATAAGATCAGGCAGATTTTGTCAACCCAGACGTGGCTTTCCACGGATGGCGGCGCGAACGTCTCCAATGGTCAAATCCGCGGCATCATCAATCTTTCAGTAATTGAGACAATACTGCAGGTGGATATTGTATACGCAGGCATCAGCAAATCCAATTCCAGCAACATCGGCTCCAATTCCGTACCGACCGGGGGACTTTCCGCCGGAGGTCTTTATGACCTTGTCGCAGGAAGGGGAAGCGGATCTGCCGTAATCAATGGAAATATGGATTCAACGGTCCGCTTTCTTACGGCAAATGGAGTCAGCAGAACTTACAATGCCGGACATGTCAGCTTTGCAAACAATGACCCGCAAGGCGGAACGCTTCATACCGGCGGTTCCGTCTATGTGAAAGTCAACGGAGTCGAAAACGGAAGCCTGCAAAATATTGAGTTCGGCTTGAAAATCAAGGTGAACGGCGGGCTCGTTTCTCCCAACCGTACCAAACTGACGCTTGATCTGAAGAACTCGGCTCTTCTCGGTTCGGATGACAATTCGTACACTCTGGCGGAAGACACCACGAAACAGACAGTGTTCTGTGATTTGAACAAGACCATTGTTATAGCCGGTTCAAAGAAAATCGCACAGGATACCCGAAAATCCGGTCTTCCCATATTGCGCAACACTCCGGTGCTCAAATGGTTTGTATCCGAAGACGATAATTCCGTTACGGACACCTGCCTGTTGATTCTTGCCTGTCCGCGCCTCGTAAAATCCAATCCTGATGTTCAGATTAATATCCCGTTGGATCAGGAAACCGCGCCGGTGTATCGTGATGCAAAGCGCGACAATCAGAAACGGATTGAGGAAGAAAAACGTTACCGCGGCTGGTTAAGCTGGTTGAACTGGTTCTCATGGTAAATTCAATGGAGGCGGCTATGCTTCAAATCAAAGTGATTGCGAATAAAACGAACGTCGTACAGACAAAGGACGTTGCAGATGGCGACTGGGCAATGCTGCTCGGCCGTCATTCTGAATGCGATATTGTTTTGTCCGGCAGTGACGTTTCCCGTAAACATGCCCGCCTCTTATCCTGCAACGGACAGATTTTCATTGAAGATCTCGGAAGTACCGCCGGAACGTTCCTGAACAATGAAAAAATTCCAGAAACAACTTCCGTCAAAATGGGAGACATTATAAAGATTGCGAATTATGAAATCGTTTTATCCGGCAACCCTCATCTCCCGGAATCTGTTCCGGTTTTTCAGCAGCCGGCGGCGGAATCGAAAAGAGAAATACCGGTTGACTTTAAAAAAGAATTTCAGAATGCCTCCGTTCTGTATGAACCGGAAATTATGGCTCTGACCCGTTCCATTCATGAAGACATTCTTGAAAAACTGAATCTTTCCGAGAGCGCACTCAAGGAACTGAACAACTCAACGATGCGCTCCAAATTGGAAGCGAGTCTTGACCGGACACTGAAAGAGCGGCGTCATGAGATTCCTGTGAAAATTCCAATGGATCTGTTCCGTCAGGCTCTTCTGGATGAACTGATTGGTTTCGGGCCGTTATCGCCGCTTCTGCGTTCCCCGCGAATCTCTGAAATCATGATCAACGGCCCCCACGTTGTTTTTGTGGAAAGTGCCGGAAAACTGTTTGACAGCGGAGTCCGTTTTTTTAACGAACAGCATCTTATTTCCATTATTCAGCGTATTGTAGAACCGCTGGGACGGCATATCGACGATGCCAGCCCGATGGTCGATGCCCGTTTGCCGGACGGCAGCCGCGTTAATGCGGTAATTCCCCCTCTCGCCCTGCACGGAGCTGCTTTGACCGTGCGTAAATTTGCCGACAGGAAACTGACAACGGATGATCTGATTGCATTCGGCAGCATGACAAGAGAGATGGCTCTCTTTCTGCAGGAAGCAGTCCGTTCCAGAAAGAACATCCTGGTTTCCGGTGGAACAGGTTCAGGAAAAACAACTCTTCTCAACGTGCTTTCCTTGTTTATTCCGGAAGATGAACGGGTTATTACGGTGGAAGACTCCGCGGAATTGAAACTTACCCACCCGAATCTGGTCAACCTGGAAGCTCGTCCAGCCAATATTGAGGGGAAAGGACGCATTTCCATCCGGGACCTTGTCATAAATACATTGCGTATGCGTCCGGACAGAATCATCGTCGGAGAGTGTCGTGGAGCAGAAGCGCTGGATATGCTTCAGGCAATGAACACCGGACACGACGGATCGCTTACAACTGCCCATGCAAACAATCCCCGTGATGCTCTGGCAAGACTGGAGAATATGGTCATGATGGCGGGTTTTGAACTTCCCTCAACAGCGATACGCGAACAGATCGCATCGGCACTGGATATTATCGTCCAGCAGACTCGTCTTGTTGACGGTTCGAGAAAAGTGGTAAAAATAACGGAAGTCACCGGGCGGGAGGGAAATCAGATACTCCTGCAGGATATCTTTACGTTTGAACAAACCGGACTCGACTCCAACGGAAAAGTTCAGGGGTACCATACGGCAACAGGCAATATCCCCATATTTATTGATGAACTGCGGAAGAGCGGACGGCTCAATCTTGACATGTCCGTATTTGTTCCGAAAGTATAAGGGTGAATTATGGGATACTTCAACTTTATTCTGATTTTTACAGCCTCCATGATGTTCTGCTTTATTCTGATCCGCATGGGATCCAAATATCTCCTGGAAAAGCTGGAACTGAATGCCAATCCCCGTTACGAGGAACTGCGTCGTTTCATTTCGCCGGAAAAATTGCTGATGACAAGGATTTTTTCCGCACTGATTACCGGATGCTGCATGTTTCTGCTTCAACTTGCATTTGGTGTCGAACAGATGAAGATTGCCGTCCCCGTTGCCTGCGGGTTCGGTCTTGCCGCCTATTTTTTCGTCTACTGGCTTTATCAGCAGAAACGGATAAAACGTCAGGAAGCGTTTGAAGCAAAGATTCTCGACTTTACGATGGGGCTTTCCAATGGTCTGCGTTCAGGGTTGGCACTGGGACAGTCAATCGAATCTGTCGCCAATAGAATAGATGGTCCAATGCGGGAGGAGTTAAATACTCTTTTGCGGGAATACCGCCTCGGTGTCGATTTGCCGGAAGCATTTGTCCGCATGTACAAGCGGATTCCCTGCGAAGACCTGCATTTGCTTGTCACCACAATTTCGCTGACGACAAAATCCGGAGGAAGTTTGTCTGAGGTTCTGGAGGAAATGGTTGTGACAATCCGGGCAAGAACCGAGTTTCAGGAGCGTCTGAAAAACATGACGGCGCAGGGACGCTTTGAAGCAATTTCCATCGCACTCTCCCCCGCTGTTGCGTTTCTTCTCCTTTACTTTATAGACCCTGTTCTAATGACTCCGTTAGTAACAACAGGAACGGGTTGGCTCGCCGTGGCGGGAGCTGTCGCATTGGTTTCAACAGGTTACTATATTCTCAAAAAAATAATTACAATAGAGGTGTGACCGTGCAGACAGAAAGTAATATACCGATGTATCTGATTGTATTCGGGATCGTCTTTATCCCGTATCTGTTTCTGGCGTTTTTCATCAATAAACCCAAGGGGGGATCGTATGATTTTACGGGGAGAAACATTCCCGTTTTTTACAAACTGACATGGGGCCTTCTCGCCTGTTTTGCAGAATCTGCCGGTAATGTGATGGAACATTTTCAACCGGAAAAGAAAGAAAAGTTGGAAAATGCCCTGATTGCGGCAAATATCAAAATGGATACCAATTTCATTTTCACTGCAAAAATTCTGACCTGTCTGATTGCTTCAACAACCATGACATTCATTTTCATGCTTACGACAATTAATGGAATAGTATTGTTTTTCGTTGCCATGACTTTCGGATTTATCGGTTATGTCTATCCGTCGACAATCATTTTCAGCTGTGCGGACAAGAGACAGACTCAGATCATGAAAGCATTGCCGTTTGCTATTGATCTGATTGGCGCCGCGATGCGTTCCGGCATAGATTTCACAGCGGCAATCCGCTATTACGTTTCCACGGAAAAAGAAAATTCCCCACTGGCTCTGGAGTTCGGTATCATGTTACGGCAACTGGAACTCGGCAAAACCCGCATCGAAGCGATTGAAAATATGGCAAAACGCATTCAGACAGATGCTTTCGCAGCATTCGCGTCTGCCGTGACCCATGGTTTTGAAGTCGGTGCATCCATCGTCGAAACGATGAAGATACAGGCGGAAGAAATGAGAAGAGTACGGTTCAACATAGCGGAACGTAAAGCGGCAAGGGCTGTTTCCGCAATGATTCTTCCCATTGCCGTATTTATCATGCCTGCAATGTTTTTGATTATCGGTACGCCTGTTTTGATTAAAGTCATAGGAAGCGGTTTAGGAGGAGTAATGGAATAATGTATCAGATAAAATTTACACTCGGCGAAAAAACAGGAGAGATAGTTCCCCTCACGCACAATCAGACAATATCCATAGGGCGTTCCCATACAAATGATATTTGTCTGAAAGCAGCGGATGTATCCGGAAAACATGTAATTATCCGCTCCGGAAGCGGCAGTAATCTCTCTATCGAAATCCTGAGTTCAAGGACGACTAAACACAACGGTAAAAGTATAAATATAGGAGATATTGTCGAAATTACAGCCGGTGATACTGTTCAGCTGGGTGAAGGAACGGTTTTTGCCATAGAAAGAGCGGCGGAACAGACCGTTGCCGACAGTGATGAAGATAATGAAAAAACAAAATGCACCGGAAGCATCCCTCCGGAGAATTCCGATAATGATGCAACCAGACCGGAAGCAGTAAAAACAGTTCAACAAGAGATAAAAACAGTGATTCGGGAACCGGAAACAGTTCCGCAAGACCTCTCTGTTCAGGAAAAAGACAGTACGGAAACTCTGGCGTTTCAGACACGCATCGCTTCAGACGATGAGCTAGAAAAGATCAAAAAGTCATTCCGCTTAAAGCAAAAACTTAAAATTTTTCTTATCGCCGTTCCCGTGATGCTGTTTTTCAGCGGAGCGATTGCCTTTTATTTCTATCTGAAACCGGCAACCGAAGAATATTTGTCCTGGCCGACCGACAAAAACGGTAAATTTCTGAATGATTTCAAACAGATATCTCCGTACCTTGCATTGGTATTTCCGAAAACACCCGGCATGTCCGTCACGACAAACGGAAATACGACTGAAGTATTTACTAAAATCGGAAAATTGCAGGATGTTCCGTTGCATATTGTGGCAGTAAACATGACAGACAAAGGTACGTTGACCAGAAGCCATGGCGAAGCATTTGAAGAATGGATGAACGCCACCCGCGACAAGGAGCCTTCCGTCAACTGGGGAGGAAATAAAAATACTGTTTTTGTCAACAGAAGCCGGGGTGCCGGCATTCCCCTCAGCACCATATCCTATACCCGCAGGGTTAAAAATGATGATTTTTTCGGGTTCTCTGTATTCCTGCGGAATGCCGAAAATATACATGCGGTCATGATTGAGGTTCCGTTGCAAAACCGATGGCGCGCTGAAAATTTTTTGCGCAATCAGGCTGATTCAATGGTCATCTATGCCATTAAGAGGACCGAAGATCATTGGGAAGGAACATCCCTTTATCGGACAGGAACAACCCCGGAACAGGATTTGGAAGAATCCGTCAATTTCATGAAACGGGAAGCTCCGGTATACTGGGGAAAAATATTTTACCGACTCCGCAGTGCTCTTATTAAAGCAACTCTGGCAGGAAATAATAACGCCGTTGCAGAAGCAAAGTCAATGCTGATAAAACTGCGCGAACAGCAAACAGTCTGGTACAATTCCCAGAAACTGTCCTACCAGTATGCAGAAACAAACAATGATACAAGGACAATGCAGTCCATTCAGGCGACATGCAGTTCGATATTCTCCGCGGAATTTCAACAGGCGGATTATCGTTATGACCTGATCAGACGAAAGGACTGGAAGTAATGTTCAAAAAAAATTACAACATCCGCCTTGAGTTGAATGGACAACTTATCCATGAAATATCTTCTGCAGAAATATCGAATGACATTGTTATTGGACGCAGTTCCGACTGCACATGGACTGTCCCCGCAGAAGACCGCAGTGTCAGCGGACAGCATGCCAGACTTTTCCTCAAGGGAAAAAGCATTTTCATTCAGGATCTGAAGAGCCGGAACGGAATCTACTTCATGGGGGAAAAGATTCAGGAACGCAAAATTGCAAAAGGCGATACATACAGCATCGGAGACAGTAAACTCGTTATTGACGAATTGGCTGAAGAAGCAATCTTGACGAAAAACAGTCTCCCGCATCATCGTCTGGAACAGCTGACTGGAAAAAATCGGGGAAAAATTTATCAACTCATAGAAAACAATATAAAAATCGGCGCGTCAAACGGATGCAATATCATCGTTGAAGATTCGCTGGTTTCGCATGTTCATGCAGTGCTGGAAAATCATAGCGACGGCACCTGCTGGCTGAAAGATCTGGGAAGCCGGAACGGAACAAAGGTGAATGGCACTCCGCTCTCTGTCGAAAATGCGGAAACAGGTCGTATGCTGAAAGATGGCGACATTATTTCCATTGCCTATCTTGATTTCAGATTCTGGGACAAGTCCGTTACCCATATTCGGTCGCATATCTTTCTGAAGCTAGGCGTCGTTGCTTTAACTCTGGCTTTGACAATCGGCGGTTATTTCGCATTTCAGACAATTTCTCCGTCTGCAAAGTCAATTCGCCTGAAAGCGGAAAGATATGCGGCGGAAGAACGGTTCGAACAGGCCCGTGAAACGCTTCAATCGGCGGCTGCCGCCCGTGGAGCGGACACAGACATGACCCAACGTCTTGATCTGCTTCGGAAACTGGGAATCTGGGAGGAAACAGTCAAATCATGGACACAGATTCAAAAACTTCTCTCAGGAAAACCGGCAGACGATGATATTTACGAAGCAAACGAACTGTTTTCAACTCTGGTATCCGCTGACAGGGAACGGTGGCAGTGGAATGCGGACAAAGCATCAAAAGAGATGAAAAATGCTCAGGAAACTCATGATCTGCTGTCTGCTGTTTTGGGAACGGAAGAACATTTGAGGCATGACGAAGAAAACATTGATGCGGCAAAATCTCTTTCGGAAAAACTGGAAAACAGTATACGGATCTGTGAAAAAACTCCGCTTTCTTTCAGGAAAGAACTGCTGATACGGGCGGAAGATCTTGTCGCTGAAATCAGAAATCTGTCTGAAGAATACGCAGAAGTCATGAATATCATGTCTCAATATAAATCCGTCGCGGATACGGAAAAAACGGGCAGCGCATTGCAAGCATTGAAAAAACGGATTGAGGAGCGGGTTGAAGTTCGTAAAAAGAAAGGTCTTGCCTCCTCCAGAAGCATCAGTCTCTACTGCAAAAAACTGCTTCAACCGCTGACGGAACTTCAAAACAGCAAAAATATATTGATGAAGAATTACAGCAGTGTCGCACAAATGCAGTTTGACAAATTTTCAGCGAACCTTCATTTACCGTCAGGCGAACAGTGTATTATTTCCGCCAATCTTTCCATGCGCAGGGCTGATATGGAGCAGAGCAATCAACACCTCGCAAAGATCATTGTTCAGCTGAAAAACTTCGAACGCATATTCCGGCAGAACAGCATTGTTCCGGGACAGAATTCCGCCGTTCTGGAAAATCTTTTTTCCGATACCGCATGGAATGCAGTATTTGCCTGTGACTGCCTGGATAAAAAAATGCCGACTTATTCAGAAAAAAATGCCCGGAGTACCTATGACAAAATGCTCGGAGTCTATGCTTTCTGGGAATATCTGCGCTCTATCGGAAGTGAATTCGATACAACGGTATTTGAGGACCGTTTCAAACCGGAACTTTTCAGCAGCAAAGAAATTTTCAGCGATTTGGAAACATTCCGGTCGTTCTGTTCTGCTGAATCACGGATTCCCTATTCAAAAGATATTCAGCTTTTACTTGCCGAAAAATCCGGAAAAAATATGTTGAAACAGTATCTTTCCGTTGCGGAAACGCTTTTGGAAAAACGTAAACAGCTTGTGAAAAGGCTTCATGCACGATATGTGCAGAATCCCGACAGCAGACAGGGAATCATCGCCGGAGCATCGGCGCTGTACCTGTCCGGCAATAGTTCTTTCAAGCAGGAAGAACTGGCAGCATCCCTGAACAACTCCCTTGCCGGGTTGCGAAGGAAACTTGCCGCCCTGATTGATACCGGAAAAGAAATCTCGCCGGAACAGTTGATTCGGAATCAGAAAGAACTGCTGAAAACCGGAATTCCCGGCGATCCGTTCCTGAAACAGGCTTGGACAAACTATCCGGGAGGAAAATAAATGAGGACTAAACCGGGCAAGAACAGAATAAACGGCACGGAGAGCGGCTCCATGATGCTGGAATATGTGTTGATGCTCTCTGTCGCCGTGGTTTTCCTTTCCGCCGCTCTTTCTGTTTTTGAACCGGGAACGGGATACACGGAAAACATCGGGAAACCGCTTGTCGCCTATTTTCAGAGGGTGTTGACCGGCATATCGTTGCCGATCCCATAATACAACCATAAACAAATATGGAGAAAACAAAATGAAAATCGAAAGATTCAGCAGGGCAAAGAAATCTCTTTGCGGTCGTATCCTCCGTCGCATTCTCGGAGACGAATGCGGTGCAGTTGCAATGGAATATATTGTAATTGCGCTTCTTGTCGCAGCCGCGGTTGTCGGACTGGTCATGGTGTTTTCCGGCAATATCCGGAACATGTTCAGCAAGACCAACGATACATTGACTTCAACCACCGTCGAGGAGGTTAAGAGTGTCGGGGAAAAATATAATGAGGAACAGCAGCTGCTTAAAGGAAAAAACGCTACTGCAGTTGATGCCGGCGATAAACTCGGCGGAGACTTCTCCGACCGCGGTCAGAATAAATAATCATGAAAAACAACCCTCAAGGATAAAAATATGGTTCCGGTATTAACCATTTGCGTTGTAACTCCGTTGCTTGTGATTCTCTGCTGGAAGGATTGCAGATACAGATTACTTCCGAATACTTATACCATTGGCATGGCGGTACTCGGTTTGATCTGGCGGTTCGCATTTGGCGGGATACCGGGACTCGTTGACGGACTCCTCGGGGGATTGGTGTGTGCAGGTTTTCTGTTTATTCCTTTCCTTATGAAAGGAGCCGGCGGCGGGGATCTGAAAATGATGTTTGCCGCCGGCATATTCACCGGATTCCGGTACTGCTGTGCCGAAATGCTGTTTGTCTCCATTGCCGGACTGCTGCTTGGCCTGATGATGCTGATTGCCGGGAAAGTGAATGCCGCAAGACTGAAACATTTCCTGCGCACAATCTTTGACTGGCGCTACGACCGCAAATCCGGAGCGGAAAATCTTCCGGAAAAGAAAGATGAAAAGACCCGTGTACCGTTTGGTGTGGCAATCGCCATCGGTACGGTTGTGACATTATTGTATATTTATCTTATGGAGAGGTCCTGATGATCAATACGGATGAAAAAGGATCGATCATGCTGGAAACCGTACTGGTGCTTCCCATATTTGTATTGATTGTTTTCTTTCTGATTCAGATAACTTTTGTCTGGACCGCCAAACAAATGACCTACTATGCCGCATACTGCGGAGCAAGAGCGGCGCTGGTCTACAATCCGGCTGATTACCATGCCGAAAAACGAGAAGACGGAAGCTGGCGGACCGACAGTTATATCCGTGGAGGTGTTGTTCACCACGCAGCCTGCACTGTGTTGTCATGGATCAGCTGGTCTTTGGACGGGACGGATGACAAAAATTTCAAAATCGGTGGCAGTCTTTTTAGTTATTCCATTCCTTTTTCCTCCAATGTCCGCGAGCAGGTCACGGTGGAGATCAGGGAATATGAATATCTCGGAAAGGGAGACCCCGCTTCGGCGCAGGAACATTTCCCTGCCGTAACGGTCAGCGTAAATTTCAAATGCCCGCTCTTCATCCCTCTGGGCGGATCAATTATCGCATACTTTTTCGGAGCAAACGATCAAGTCTGCATTCTGAACAATGAGGATAAGGAGAATATTATTGGTATCGGCGGTTTTTCTGCGCCCAAAGGAAACGAAGTGCATGCCTATCTTCAAATGCACGGCAATTATGTTAAGGTGGATGATCCCGTTACTGAGCAGCGTGTTCATGAATATTATATGATCGACATAAGAGAAAGTTGTACCATGGCGAAGCCATATAAAACAGACACCTTTCCGCTGATGCCGAAAGAGGATAAAATATTGATGGGAATGATGGAATAAAATGCTGAAAAACCTTTTTACAAATATCTGGGAACGGATAGCCGGACTCCGCAAGGATTGCCGGGGATTTGTCGTGATGTCAACGCTGGCGATCTTTCTGTTTCTTTTTGTCTTGTGTGCTTCCATTTATGCTGTGGGGGAAACAATTCATCAGCGTATAAAACTCCAGAATGCCTGCGATGCCGCCGCCTATTCCGCCGCGGTCGTTCAGGCGGACGGACTCAGCCGCATGGCGGTTGTCAATCGGGCGATGGCATGGAGCTATGTTCAGATGACCAACCGTCAGATGGACTATATCACCTACCGCTGGCTGAAGCTGACTTGCAAGAGGTTTGAAGAAGATAAAAATAATGCAAAGGACTATGCGGAAGATGGGCAAATAATAGCTTTTTACGATAAAGAAATCGGTTGGTGGGCTTTATTAGAGCTTGCTGCAACAGCTGTCGGCTTCAAAGTTGCGGATATGTTTGGGGCTGATATATATTGCAGCACAGGAAATCATAAACCTGAACATGAAGGTTGGACATGGTGGTGTGGAGCACCTGATATAAACCAACCGCGATATACAATTCGTTGGAATACTCCTTTGCATTTATCCATTTCTGGAATGGCCAATTCTACTGCAAGCAATTATCTGTTTACCTATAACCAAATAAAAAATTTTATACTGGCACCTCTACAGCGAATAATTGATAAAAAACAAGATGCAGATAGAATTGAAAATTGGGGATATTATCTCGGAGTATTGATTGATTATGACAAGAAAAATATTCACCGTCTGAACAAATCATTGGAACGTATCAATACACAAATGGAAATCTCCATGAAGATGACTGCTGAAAATGTCCTGAAAGCCATGTTGAAAGATAATCGCTATGATTCAAAATCTGTATTGCAAGATTATTATATCAGCATTCACATTCCCCATGCAGAAAATCCTTATAATGCAGAGAATGAAAATAATTCTTTCTTTTCCCCGTTGCACAATACGGAAGCCGATGAGATGCTGTTTCTCAATATGCAGTCGGCAAATCATGCTGGGGAAAAATTACCTCAGCATTTTCCGGTGTTGCTTGGAAGCGAAACTCTCGCTTATGGATTGGATCAATGGTTTATCAGAGGAACGGCATCTTATGATGACAAACGCACGGTAAAAGATATGCCCCCATGTTTTCTTCCGCAGTTAGGACACAAAACGGACAATGATGATATCGGTCCAAGTTTTTATGGAAATCAATCTGCCTGGGTAAATTCTGATGTTAGACTGGCTCCTAATGCCATAAATCAGCCGGTTACCAAGCGTGAAGAAGGCATGCTTGGTATTCAACGAGTCTATAAAGATTCTAATTTAAACGAAACCAAAGCAGGGATTACACTGTTAAGATACCCTGTTAGTCGCGGTAATCATGTGGCAAATTTTTCATTAATGGCAGGAGCATCTGATTCAACTGGCAGAATTTCAAAAATCATGGATAATATTTTGAGTAGCGTAATGGGATATTTTTCCTCTACATTCGGTGACATTCAAGCATCTGTTGGAAATGAAAAAAATGCTCAGAATCAGTATTTCGGAATGTGTTCAATGGTAAATGATACTGCCGGATTATATGCTGATTATGAGTGGGCATCGTCTAAATGGTTTTGCTTAAGCACATTCAAGGCATACTCGTATACCGTTTTAAAAGAATTTAAGTTTAATAAGATATGGTGCGATATGGAACGTCAAGGGCGCAAGCCTTCTCGTTGGAACCCTATTCTGTCGCGTAGCCATTGGAAAAAATCAAATGGTTATGGACATTGGGAATTCCCAAAACATTTTTGTGGGACACCAAGCCATGCCGCTGAGGGCTTACTGCCAGGGGTTGTCGCAGGCATGATTCCTCCCATCTTTGACGAAAAAATCAAAAAATCACATGGCTACATGGAAAAATCTCTTGATTTTAAAGGATTTGCCATGCCATTAAAGCCAGTATTGAAGAAAGAAAATTTTTATCCTCGTGATCAATATAACAGTTGTGCTATTTTCTTGGATGGTCCATTTCGACCAGATACAGGAGAGATGTGTCCTGCTGGATATTTGCAAGGTCATGCCCGGATATACGGAGATGACAAGGAGATTTTCGACAACCGCTATGTGGGGGCGATCTGCAAACCGTGGGTGCTGAACGAACGGTTCTTCGCCGGAGAGGGAAGTATCGTTGTCGGTGCGGCAATGAAGCATACCAATCCCTTTGTGCAACTGTTTAACTTCTGGAATACGAAAAAGGATAAAGGCTCTTATGCCACCGGAACAGAAACACAGGAAAATGCAGAAAAAACGGTTCTGTCTGCATTCAATATCCCCGAAGGTAATTATATGTGGACCATGTCCGCCGCCCGTGCAGGAGTGCGTCACCGCCGCCGCAACGGGGCGTTTGATCAGGAACGCCAGTATCAGATTACATACGATTCCACCAGTGATGCGGAAAATCTGGCATACAAGAGCGGTCCTTATGTCAAAGCACAGGATGGGAACGGCTGGATGTCACCGGAAGAGTGGGGCAGTAGTAGTAAAGACAATAAACATGTCTGGAACGGTTGTCCCTGCGGAGCAAACAGCCAGCAATTTAAAAATATGTGGAACCTTTGTGAAACAGACTGGGATGCAACATTACTTCCTTTGCGCTATGCGTTGCAGGCGGCAGATTTGTATTTGGATAAAGGTTCCGGCAGTAGTGCTGTAGAGGGCTTGAAACTGAATGAACAAAATTATAATGAGCGTAATCGTCTTATCGGTGTTTCCTATGAATATTCTCAAGCAGAAGCAAAGGGCGATCCATACAAGGCGAATGATAGTGTAATAGGAAACGGTGAAAACTGGGTGTGGCAGCAGGCAACAATAAACAATGCAACACCTGTCAATGCCGTAATATTATTCCAGAAAAATGGTTGGAAGAAGGCCAACCAGCCATTTTGGGAAGATCTTTTCAAAAATCTTATCCCGGAAGAGATGCAACAAATTCTCCGTCTTCAAGGACAGGACAATTTGAATCTGTATAACAAAATTCCGGAAGGGAAAGAAATGCCGGAAGTGAATCCCTTTACTTTGTTAAATCAAAAAGTACTGTGAGGTATGCTTGTGAAAGTTTTGCCATACTTAAAAGAAGAATGTGGTTCGGTAATGCTGGAGTTCTGTCTGGTACTGCCTATTTATCTCCTGCTTTTCGGAGGAACGTTCTTAACGTTCGATATTACCATGGGCAGACTGCATTTGCAGGAGGCGAACCGCAATCTGGCATGGCTCCAGAACGACCGGTACGATACGGATTCGGAGGGGAAAATCAATCATGAGCTTTATAAAAGCGCCGTCTCTTATTTTGAAAGCAGAAACAGGCTTGAAAGCACCATGTCGGACGAACCGATGTGGAGGAATGAAAATTCCGAAGCCGAAAAAGACATTGCCGAAAAAAACGAGAGAAATTCCCGTCCGACGCTGCCGAAATGGGCGCATCGGCTTTCCCAATTCAAGGACTCGGACAGCGCCCTGAAAATCAATTACAGTCTTACGGGAGATATTATCAGCCGGATTCCTCTTATCGGAGATAAATTGAGCGAGATTTTCAACAATGAATTTCTGGAAATGTATTCCGGCAATATGCCTTTGGAAATGTCGCATGTCTCCGGCGTATACAAAGGAGCCGTCGGAGTTTCCAGTGTACTCTTTCCAAACAGGAACGCTCCGGATTTGTATAATCAGTCATACACGTTCACCCGTGCGCAGGTGGTGGTCGGAAATAAAGGCAATATCAAGTGCGCCTGCTGCGGAGTTGAGTATATTGAGATATATGATGATGATAGGGAATCCCAAAAATATGTCAGCAAGGAAATGCGTCCCGCGACGGTCAATAATGAAATGCTGTTACTGCGGCGGAAAGGTGATCCAGACATAGCCGGTGAAATTAATCTCTGTGGCGGTTACGGAACCGTGATCAACGCAATCTGGCGCAACTGGCCTGTGGGCGACTCCATTATTGATGATATAAAAAATTTATTCGAGATGCAGTGATGAAAAAGAGAATTTTAATTTTATTGTTTGTATTGATAGCTACCAGGTTATACGCACTGATAAATATCGGTTCTGTAAGTGATTTTAAAGATTTATCTAAAGAAAAACAAAATCAATATATAATAGCTGGACAATTAGCACAAGCGGCTTATCAAGGAGAGGCGATCCCCCCGGGATATCGTCCGGCAACTCGTGCGGAATACAATAAATACATAGGATTAGTATCTCAAACAATGGTATATGATCCACAAACAGGACATTTTGAAGATGGAGCATACGCTTCAAAAGATAATAATGGATTGGCAGGCTCTCTTCTAATTAATGAACAGGATGGAAGTATTGTATTGGCATTCAGGGGAACAGAAATAGAAGACTTTGCAGACATTAAGGCTGACGTGAAGCAATTTTTGGGTGGAACTCCTGAACAATATAAAATAGCCGATCTCATGTTGGGAAGATTGATTGCCAATACAGAGGCAGAGGGTACTCAAATTCTAAATCTAGGTCATTCTCTTGGAGGAGGAGAAGCTACATACGCCGCTCTGCGTAATAATTCATCCAGAGTAACAACAATAACTTTCAATGCCGCTGGTCTAAATGAACAAAATATAAGAGATGAAGATATTTTAAATCCGGATATTCGTAAAAGAATTACAAATATCAGAGTCAAAGGAGACGTAGTAAGCCAAACAGGATGGCTTGTAGGAAATACATATGAAGTAACAAATTATATGGAACAATACGACTCTGACTCTTTCGACACTACTCATGGAATAGCTTGGACTATAAGATATATGATAATGGATGCAAGAACGAACGCAACTGGAAATAGTATAGACGGAGATGATATTGCTGACAATGAAACACTCTCTGATAGCGAAACTGTGGAAAACGGCGATCTTGTGTGCCACCCCTCCGATGATAACAATTCCAGTGATGACAATGCTATAGATGGAGATGATATTACTGACAATGAAACATCGTCTAATGATGAATCTGTGGAATTCGGTGATATGTGTCTGCCTCCCGATGATAATCATTACATAACGGAAGAGGGAAATAATGAAAATTCGGATGATGTCGGCAATATCGTGGCAGGCTGGAGCGGAATAGGAGAGGTATTCGATACCGCACTGGATGAAATGGCGATTGTCGGACCAACGATTCCTCATAAACGTGTTTTATGGCTTTTTTCCGGAGAGTCCATCTGGGATTTATTTAAATCTGCTGGAGAATCGTTGGCTAAAAACATCAGTATTGATGAACTCCGTAAGAAATTTTCTGGCAAGTGGGACGGGGTGACTGGAAACGCTGAGTATAAAAATCAGGAATCCGCTTTTGAATCTTTGAAAGGGAAATTGCAATGAGGAGATTTGTTTCAAGCTGTTTTCTATTTTTCACGGTTGCAGTATCTGCCGCGGAGCCGTTTGTTTTGCCGGAAGGATCGCAGATTATCAACCGGGATAACAGCGGCAAGACCTGGCAGATGAACGGTTCTCTGAAAATGAATTTTGAGAAAGCTAAAAAAACTCTGGACTCTTCGGTTCAGAAAGCCGGGTTCAAATTGAAGCACGAGATTCCGCTGGATGAAAAGAACAAGGAACACATCATTCTCGCCTACACCAAAGGTAAACAGACATTAATCATGATGCTTTGGAGCGGCGACAGAAAAACTTTTTTTGCATGGGGAATTAACGAAGAATGAGCAGCTCTCCATTCCATTACATTCAATATTCCGCCTGTTCCGATGCCGGATTATGCCGTCCGACGAACGAAGACGCCTATGCCTGTCTTGAAGAGGACGGCTGCTTTCTTGTTTCCGACGGCATGGGCGGCGGCTCCGCCGGAGAAATCGCCAGTCAGATCGTTGAAGATATGATAACCGAATCCATCGCCGGAAGCGCCGCCGATTCACCGGGATTGCGCAAATATGAAATTCAACAGGCAATCCATAGAGCCAATCAGAAAATTCAACAATATGCCGCCGGACATCATTTTCAGCAGATGGGCGCGACACTGGCAATGATGCTTTTTGATTCATGGATGCCCTCCAAAGCCTCTATCTGTCACATCGGAGACAGTCGGATTTACCGCTTCCGTGACGGTGTTTTATCGCAGCTTACCTGCGATCACACGATCGGCAATGAATTGGCTCAGAGATCCGGCGTTCGGTTCGGAGATCATAAAACATCCATGCTTTCGCATGTCCTGACCAGAGCGATAGGCACCGCATCGAACGTTCTTCCCGAATGGCTGAAAATTGAATTGCACATCAATGACTTGTTCATGATCTGCAGCGATGGCGTTTCCACCATGCTCTCCAATGATGAATTGCAGAGACTCCTTATCGGCAGCAGTTCGCTTGAAGAGATTAAAACCGCATTGGTTACGCTGCTGAGACAAGCCGGAGCAAAAGATAACTTCACATTCATTTTGTGCAGGATCAAAGAAAATATCCCGGCAAGCGGGAATCACCCGGAAGAAGAATGGCGGGAAAGCAATTATCTGGAAAAAATATCGGAAGAAAGGATTGACCGTGGATAACGCAAAACATTATCTCCGGAGCACTTTATTTGCCGGAGTTCTGGCAGGATGTGCTCTCCATGCGGCAGAAAAAAGCATTTGGAATTATGCAATGCCGTCTGCCGACGCCATCATATATATCAATACAAAGCAGGCGGAGAAATCCATGACTCCGTCACTGTGGAAGCGGATTCAGGAGGACAAGAACAAGGCATTGGAAGAAGACGCCGAAGACCGTTTGTTTGATACGAAAAACCGCGATGCGGAAGCGGTTATAAATTTATTTCTCCATTCCATGGTTCCGTTGAAAGCTTCCATTGAGGGGGTTGCAATGATTTCCGGGAATGTTCAGGGAGATATTGCCAAACTGCTTCAGCCCGGAAAAGATTCTGCTGTCCCGATGCCGCAGATCATGAAACAGAATGATCTGGATTTTTACCAATACAAGTTGAACGGGGACGGAAAAATACCTCCGGCGAATTTCACTTTTTCGCTTGACAGGGATGGGCTTCTGCATTTTCGGGCGACGGTTAATCCCGATAAAAAACAGCAACTCTCCTTGAGTTCGAATAACGTTTCCGGAAAGCCGACTCTTGTATCCGGTCTGGAACAAAAAGACTTATCTTTTGCCGCCGTTGTGAGAACGGAAAAACTTTCCGCAATTCCGGCGGGTTCTCCGGAAGCAGGAAAAGTGAAAGAGTTTTTAGACAAGCTGAACACGATTTCCGCAACCGGAAGAGTTCAGGGGAATTCACTGCGGATCGACCTTGTTCTCAATGCTAAAAATGAGCAGATCGCCGGAGAACTGCACCAGACCATACAACCGGTCGTGAAACAGCTCTCCATGGGATTCAGTCAGCAGTTGCAGGGGCTTTCGGTTAATATAAAAAAACGTGATGTGCAGATAACAGGAAAGATCAATATCGCGGCAGCCTGGAATCTGATTGACCGGGTAACACGGAAGCCGTCGGGTGCGGAACAGGAACAATTCGGGAAACCAAAAGAATAATCTCTCCGGGGTGGAACATCTTCGACGGTCGGAGATGCAACCCTCTTAAACTAATTTGAAAGGATCAAAAATGAAGAAATCACTTGCAGTACTTGCAGTCTCCGCAGGAGCTGTCGCCATGCTGGCCTCCGGATGCCGGGCCATGATGCCGTCGACTCCTGTAAAAACCCAATCGCTTTACTCTACGGATGCCGTAGGTTACGCGGTTAAACCTGCCAATGCGAACTTCGGGGATCGCAGTGTTCCGGTTTATAATATCGGCAAAGTAAAGAAAACCGCAACCGGAACCGGCGCAACGGTTTGCGAAGCCGAGAAGAACGCGATTATCGCATTTTGCACCGAAAACAAATGCGACTATATCGCAGCCGGAAAGAGTGAAACAGTTGTCGACATCGTTACAACCGGAATCAGCAGCAGACAATCCATTACGGTTAAAATAACAGGTTTTCCCGTAACGATTGTCGGAGCGAAACTTTTGAAACCGCAATATTTCGCCAAAAACAGCAAAGGCGATTATATTCCGCTGAATGTCGGTGATTCTCATTATCCGGTAATTACGGATACCAATACATTCCAGTATACGGATAATCGCCCGGCGACGTTCGGAACAATGGCCAAACCGCGGGCAACGAATTCAAAAGCCCCCGAGACAGGAAACAAGAAATCCTTAATGCAGACGTTGTTCGGACTCTGAAAAATCACAGGTCCAGTTGCCGCATCAGTAACGGAGAGATATATTGCGGCAACTGTGACCGGCGTTTTTTATGCGGTGTCCGCCACGGAGCATGTTTTGGAGTATTTTATTTCAAATACCGCCAGACTGGCGGACGGCTCACGCAAAGTCATTGCCATTTCCGAAGTCCTGCCGCTGAAGAACGGCGAATATCAAACCAGCGTATCGCATGGCGGACCGACCGCATTTCTCCGGAAGGAAAAATCAAGGGAAAATTCATTCTCAAAAACAGACCGACATTCGTTGAACAGGCAGCGATTGCACAATTACGGCTTCCGGAATATAAATAACTATGAGGAATTCAAAAGATGAATAAAAAATTCTTACTGTACACCACTCTCACCGCCGCTCTCTGCATTACCGGCTGCACCAACGTCGCAACGTTCGATTATGCGGAAGCTCCGGGACCAATGGTCAGACTTCAGGAAAAAGGCGCAGGCAAAAAAACCATCGCCGTGCTTCCGTTCATGGATCAGCGCGGAACCAAATATTTCGATCCGATGCAGGCCGGACAGGCCGCCGCGCACCCGGCCGGAGATCACGGGTCGTTTTATCTGGGATTCCTTCCTCTGCTGCCCGCCGGATTCGTCGAAAAGGAAGAACCGGAAAACAGCGAGGATTTTGTCTCTCTGGGCAGATTCCTTTTCAATCCGGCACAGGATTTAGCCAACGCCGCCGTTCTGAGCCTGAAAACATCAAACCTGTTCGCCTCCGTTACGAAAGCAAACAGTCTGGAACAGGCGCAGACGGATTATCTCTGGCGCGGAAAAGTGACCAACACCTATTACAGCGGAAGCATGTATTCCTACTGCATCACTTATTTTCTTTCACCGGTTCTCTGGATTCTCGGCGCGCCAAGCGGAACGTCTGAAAACGAACTGTGGGTCAAATTCGAACTGGTCGAACGTGCCAGCGGAAAAGTCGTATGGAATTACGACTATCGCGGCCGCGATTACATCACGCATTGGATCTATGCGCGGATCGGCAGGGACGTGAGCTTGTATCCGCAGCTGATGAAACAGGCGATGAACGGCGCTCTTTATGAATTGAGTCAAAAACTGCCGGCTCTGGATAAGTAAACGGAAGGACCTGCACAGATGAACTGGGTGAAAAACGATGACGGCGGCATGCTGAAGCCGGGCGATATCTTTGAAAAATACCGTGTGGAAAAACTCCTCGGCAAGGGAGGAATGGGAGCGGTATATCTTGTCCGGCACAATGTCCTGGATTCGCTTTTCGCCTTGAAGGTTCTGTTTCCGAATGTCGCGGCAAAAAACAAACAGTTCGTCGACCGCTTCATTCGGGAAGCAAGACTCGCCTGCAAAATCAAGCATCCGAACTTGATCTCGGTCCACGATGCCGGAAAAAATTCTGAAAATGGAATGTACTACATCATCATGGATTATGTTTCCGGAGGAAGCATCCGAGACTTGTTAAAAAAAATCGGACACTTTTCTCCGGAACAGGCTGTTTCCATTATCCGGCAGATTGCGTCCGCATTGGAAACCGCCCGGAAACATGATATGGTTCATCGGGACATCAAGCCGGATAATATCATGTTCACTTCGGATGGAACCGCCAAACTCGCCGATCTGGGCATTGCAAAATCGACGAACGAACAGGACACGATGCTTACCATGGAAGCGTCCGTATTCGGAACCCCGGCTTATATGTCCCCGGAACAAGCCATGGATTCCCGGAAAGTGGATTGCCGTGCCGATATTTACAGTTTGGGAATTGTTTTCTATGAAATGCTTTCCGGACAACGTCCATACCGGGGAAGCAACACGATAGAGATCCTTTCCCAGGTCGTTCGTGATGAGGATATTCCCGACATTCAAACTCTCGTGCCCTCAATCCCCGCGGATCTGGCGGAACTCCTGAATCAGATGTGTGCGAAAAATATTCAAAAACGAATTCAATCCCCCTCCGAATTGTTAAGGCGGCTTGAAAAAATCATCCCGACAATAGAGAAAAATGCGTGTCCCGACAAAACCGTTCCATCGGAAGAAACGGAAATAACCCTGCCAACGATCATTCACACACCAAAAACAAATGGGAACAAGACTCTGACAGGGACCGCAGACTCTCCCGAGGTAACCATGCCGACCATGGAAGCCGGTCCCCTCCCCTCCGATGGTTTATCGGATGCCCCGGAACCTTCCGCCACAACAGGCTCCACGCCCATTCAAACGTCTCCAAACGTTTTTGAAATCAGGAATGGCGGTGAAACATCAGTGCCGGAAAAGCATTCATTTTCTTTGCGTCATCTGGATAAGAAAAAAAATCCAGTCATTATATGTTTCTGCTTTTTCGCAGCAGCGGTTTTGTCCGGCGGAATATTTTTCGCTCTCGTTGAAGAAAAGCCATTGAGCGCTCCCTCGCCGAAACAATCCGCAAAACCGCCATTGGCAACGCCCTCCCAACTTTCAGCGGAACGGAACTCTCCACTGAAAAACTGCCCGGAAAAAATAGATTCCGCCGCGGCACCAATCGTATCAGATCCAGAAACCTCTCCTTTCGATCCGCTGAAGAAAAACACTCTCGTCCTGCTGGGCGGAGCAACAGAACAGTTAAAGTCTTTCAAAGAAGAATACATCAAAAGAAACGGTGCGGCAAATATATCTTTTCTTGAAGCTGCAAATTTCTCACAATACCGGAAACAGCTTTCGAAAATTATCGGTCATTCACCGCGTTTTGTCATTTTAGCTCCGGCCGGGCGCTATGCTGAACTCGGAATATCAAGATCCAATTTTGACCTGTTGATTCTTAATGAGGCGAATATGCTGCGTGACAAGGGAATTCCATTTGCCTTTATTGTGGAAACTCCGGAAAACTCTGCAAAAATACAGGAATTTAACAACAGTATCCGGGAACTTTGCAATTTAAGAAGTTTTACGCTGATTGAAGCAGCAGAAGACAGCCCGCAATCGTTGTATGCGAAAATCTCCCAAATATTCAAACACTAAACAGGGATTTCTGCGGCAATGGCAGCCAGCGTCTGAGCCGGAGCAAGCGTGTAACCCGCAGGGCGGCATGGATACCGTGCCGCAGCGGCCCCGCCGCCAGAAAACGGAAGGTCTCCTTACACCGCATTTGCCAGCTGCCGCCGTGGATGAAAACCAGAAGCGGTACATTTACAACCGGGCGATGAATCGGGAAAAATTGTTTTCAAACCGTTTGCAAAGTTCCACATAAAACGAAGCTCCGCCTTTTTCCGTCCGCAGCAGTGCCGGTTTCGGCACGGGACCTTTTTCCTGTGCGAACCCGAACATCCGGTAACGGTGAACGGTTTCGGCGCGTCCCGGAAAGCGGACATCAAGTTCTTCCGGTTCAGAGTAAAGCGGCATACCGGCGGGGCTGAAACAGTTTGCGGCGGAATTGAAGAAATCATAACGGCGGCAACTCCTCCGGATCGTTCTCCCGGCGGAAATTGCTGCGGAACGCCTGCGGCCCCATCCCCGAAGCCCGGCGGATAAAACGGGAAAATGTTTTCGGATCGCGGAAGCCGCACTCTTCCGCAACTCTGGCGATCGGATGATCCGTCCCGCGCAGCAGAGAATAAGCACGCGCGAGGCGCTTGTTCAGGATCATCCGTCCGGGCGAATATTTTTGATATTTGTGGAACTGTTCCGTCAAACGGGAGCGGGAAACGGACAGTTTTTCGCAAAGAAAATCAACACTCAGATCCGGATCGGCAAGATGACGCAGAATCAGGCGCATCCCCTGTTCAATCAACCGTTCCCCCGGATTCTCAAACATCTCCATGCTAGAAACGCTGGCAAGGAAATCCAGAATCAAAGCGGCAATATGCCGACGGTCGAACTCGTTGTGACTGCTCGCCAGACTGACGATCTCGTTCCAAATCGGCTCGGCATCCCGTTCCAGATTCAAGAAACGGGGAAAACGATAGGAAAGCAGCACCGCCTCCGCCAACGGACCGTAAAAGCCGATCTGCCGGTATCGCAACTGCCTGGAAAGAGCCTCTAAACGGTAATTGTCACGAAACAGAATGTAGAACATCTGCCCCGCATTCAGGATCCGCTCCTCCCCGCATAAAAACGCCCGGCATTGCCCGGAAACGATCCAGACAAGCCCCGCTGTATTGACATGATATCCACCTCTTTCAACAATATTCCCCCTTGATTCCTCACATTCGATCACAGCATGAAGATCAAAAGGAAGATGATACTCAATACCACCATCTTCATTTCCATTTCCCCAGAACTTGTTTTTCGCCATTTCACATATCCCTGCAATAATTCCACCTTTTACAACAAACTGCCTATTGACAATATGCTTAAAATATAGTATAATATATAAAATGTCAAATTAGACTTAAACAAATAACAGGAAAATAAGGGAGAAATTTCATGAAAACACACTTAAACTGGTTTACAATCATAGAACTTCTTATCGTAATTTCAATCATAGCAATTCTTTCAAGCATTCTACTACCCGCTCTGAATGCGGCAAAAGACAAAGCGCAAAGTATCAGCTGCACCAACAATATGAAGCAGATCGGGTTGGCATTTCATCATTACACAAGCTCCTGGGACGACTATTTTCCACCCGCGGAGTTCGAGCCGGATTCAAGCCCGCAGCTGTATTGGACACTTGCATTTGCCATTGACCGGCTCCTTCCGCTCAATACAATGCACTGCCCCGCACGGGACCGCTGGGACTGGGCCGGTATACTGAAACAGGCGGAAGATGGTGAAACCTCGTCGAGAGAACGTTTCTATTATGCGCATTACGGTTACAACAGTGCTTTTCTCGGCTTTCGCGGCGCTCAGGCAAAAGCAACCAAAATCAGGCGTCCGACAGCAACGGTTCTCGCAGCTGAAGCCATGGCGCAGTACGCAGGTTACCGCAACATAAACCGAATGGGCTGCTATCGTGTCAATTACTACTACAGTCCCCCCGGAAACGGCCCGACCGCATTTCCGTTCCATGCGCGCTCCACCACCTGCAACGTAATCTGGGTGGATGGTCATATTTCCTCCGTCCGCGGCTCCGGTTCCGGAGAAATCGCTTCCGAAAGCATGCAGAAAGCCGTCGACTCCCCGCTTTACGGCAAATACATCAACTTCACTTCCTCCGGTAACTCCCGCGATTCGGATTTCGGATTCGCCTGGGACCGTCATTAATCTCTTCATTCAAGGAAAAGGATTTACAATGAAACTAATGAAACTGCTGTACACCGTTCTTCTCTCATTCTGCACCCTCGCCGCATCTGCGGGACTCCGCATTACGGATAAAAATTCTGTTCAGGCTGAATCCCTCACGTTCGCAACGCAATTTCTCCAGCAGAACTGGCAGCCGGTCAACATCACCGGGCAGAACTTTTTCCCGAATGACGAATCCCGGAAAACACCGGACAGACAGCTGCTGTCCGGAAAATGGCTCCTTCCCGGCGGAGAACTGCATCTGAAAAGCGATCTGCGGAAAACCGGAACGGATTCAGTTAAACTATCTCTTTCCGTCCAGGCGCTGAAAGAGGGAATCTCCGGTCGCTTTCTGATGATCGGCACCTCTTTCCCGGTCCGGGAATTCGCCTCCCGCAGAATTCTTGTCAACGGAAAAAACGTCTCCTTTCCTGCGGTTTACGATCCGAAACGGAATTACGTTCAGGGACGCTGCAATCTTTTAGAAATCCCCCTGCAAAACGGAAAACTGCTAATCAAAGGGCCTTTCTGGTACCGTCTGCAGGACAACCGTGCTTATGGACACCCGAACTGGGCTCTCCGGATCCATGCCGGCAGCAAACTCAAGAACGGACTCATCCAGTCAGCCGCCCTCTCTCTTGAATTCCGGTTTGAATCATACTCCAGTCATCCCCTCCCCCTGACCGGAGCGGCAAATACCGGATTTACCGACGACATTGCGGGAGACCGGAGAGGCGGATGGACCGATCAGGGCGTGGTAAACGATTTCCGCTCGTTCCCGCAGGAACAGCAGACGTTCGCCGGTATCCCGTTCCAGATTCTGAACGAAAAAACAAATCCAGGTAAAACCTGCATCGCCCTGCGTGGAAAAGCACGCCCGTATTTCCCCGCACAGGCGGAACTGAAGCTGAAACAGCCTGTCAAAGGGAAATACCTCTACCTGCTTCATTGTGTCGCATGGCCCACGCTCGGCATTGAAAAAATAGGCACCGTCACGCTGGAATCCTCTTCCGCGGAGTATGTGGAGGCAGAAACGGTCCGGCATGACATCAAATGTGGCGAACACGTCGACAATTTCTGGGAACCGAGGTCGCTGAAATATGCCCGCATCGGCTGGAAAGGGCGCAATGCGACAACTACGGTCGGTCTGTATCTCTCCCGCATTCCGCTGAACGGCCTCAGCATCCGGAAAATCTCGTTTGAAAGCGCGGGAAAAAGCGTTTGGATAATCGCGGGGGCAACAGTCTCCGATATCGAACTGAGCTTCGATCCGTTGCGGAAACTTGTCATGAAACCGGATGCGGAATTCATGGAATTGAAAGAATCCGGAGTTCTGCGCCGGGTGGAGCCGGGAAGCATTCTCGATTTCTCCGGTCAGCTTGACGCTCCGGCTGGGAAATACGGATTTCTAACCTGCGTCAATGGACAGTTTGAGTTTGAAAAACGCCCCGGTGTTCCAGTCCGCTTCTATGGAATCAACATTACGGAGGGTCTTCACTTCATGACCGATGGAAACATGGACCGGATGGTGGAACATCTTGCCGCAACCGGCTACAACCTGGTCCGGTTTCATCATTTCGACGGGATGCTTGCCAAACCGACACCGGAAGACCCCCTCGCGTTCGATCCAGTCAAACTGGAACGTCTCGATATGCTCACCAAAAAACTGCGGGATAAAGGAATCTATATCACGGTGGACATTTATACTTGCCGGAAAATCGGCAAAGGCGAGATCCCCGGTCTTCCGGACAACGCACTCAACGGCTCCTATAAAGGCCTGATCTTCGTTCATCAGCCAGCAATGGACAATTTCCTCCGTTACATGCGCAAGCTCATGACGCACCGGAACCGCTACACGGGGCTTACCTGGGCAGAAGATCCCGCGATCTGCAAAATCAGTCTGATCAATGAAAATTCAATCACCGCCCAACATGAAAAGACGCCGTTCCTCCGCGATCTCTACCGCGCGAAATTCAAAGAATACTGCGCGGAAAAACGGCTGACCGTCTCCGGAAAGAACCGGGAACAGCTCTGGAACCGTTTCCTTGTAGACACCTACGAAAAAGCGTTCCGGCAGCTCCGGACGGCATGCAGGGAACTCCGCATCAAAGCTCCCGTCACGGATCAGAACTACTATTCAGACATCTGCACCTCGCTCTCCCGGGAATTGTATGATTATGTTGACAACCATTTCTATAACAGTCATCCGGTTTTTATCGGGTCGAAAAAGTGGGCAACACCGATCGCTCTGACTCCAACATTCATGGTGGAAAGTTATGGGGGAGTGCTTCTCTCCATGGCGCGGACCCGTCTGTTCGGCAAGCCGTTCACGGTTTCGGAATGGGATTACGTCAATCCGAATCCGTATGCCGTGGAAGGCGCATTTGAAACAGCCGCCTGCGCCGCCGCACAGGGCTGGTCCTCCCTCGAACGCTTCTGCTACGGTTTTGGAGAATACCAGATGAAAGGCGATCCGGCGATCCATACCTTCGCCATGATCACCGATCCGCTCCGCCTGCTCTCGGAACGCGCGGGCGTACTCTTTTTCCTGCGTGGCGATGTTCGGGAATCCAAAGAGAGCTATCCGATCCTGCTGCCCCGGAATTACTTTAAAAACCACCAGAACAATACTCCTTCCAGGCTGTTGGAGAGGCTCGCCCTGTTGGGCAAAACCGGACTCATCCTCTGCGACTCCGCCAATACCGCAAAGCTGCCGGAAAACACGGTCTGTGCGGTCTCCCTTGACGATTTCGCGACCGAGACGGAAAAAATCCACCGTCTCTCCTCTGCCAACCGGAAGCTGGGCCTGGACTCCTCCCGTTTCCGTAATGACACCGGCGAAGTGGAGCTGGACGCAACGAAAGGAACGTTTCTTGTCCAAACAGCCCGGAGTGAAGCATTTCTGCTGAAAGAAGGCACGGAACTTCGCGGAAAATTTGCGATAGTCAAATCGGAAAAAAGTTTCTGCGCGATCCTGATCGCCGCAATGGATGGCCGGGAGCTCCGGCAAAGCAGCCGTTACCTGCTGCTCCATCTCACGCAGACGGCAAACAACGGTATGGAATTCCGGACACAGGACCAGTCCGTTCTGGAAAAATGGTCAGCCGCTCCCCGCGCTCTGCTGATCCGGCGCGGAGAAGCGAGGGTGACGCTTGACCGGGAACTTTCCGGTTTCCGGCTATACGCACTGGATCTGGCGGGAAAACGCCTGAAAGAGCTCCCGGTCCGGGTACAAAACGGGAAAACCGGACTTCACTTGAAGACCGATCTCAATAGCAGAGTCGTTGCGGCATACGAGCTTGTCCGGTAACGACCGGGATCAATCCGGCAGAACGGTGGTCGTGATCCCGTGGCTGTGGCATTGTTTGACGTATTCAAACGCCTCCGCGGCGGAATCGACCACCCGGTAAAGCTCCAAATCTTCTTTCGAGATCAGATTCTCCGTCAACAGCGTATTACGGAACCATTCCAGAAGCGGTTCCCAGAATTTACTGCCGACCAGCACGATCGGAACACGGCGGATCTTGTGCGTCTGTGTCAGCGTCAGCGTTTCCATGAGTTCGTCCATTGTGCCGAAGCCGCCCGGATAAACGATCAGAGCAACCGAATATTTCAGGAAACAGACTTTCCGCACAAAGAAGTAACGGAAATCAAGACTCGTCGTCTGATACCGGTTCGGATGCTGTTCCATCGGAAGCGCAATATTGAGCCCGATGGAAATCCCGTTGTTCTCATACGCGCCCTTGTTGCCTGCCTGCATGATACCGGGTCCGCCGCCGGTCAAGACACCGTATCCGGCTTTCACGAACATTCCGCCGAGCGTTGCGGCATCCTCATAATACGGAGTTCCGGGCGCAGTGCGGGCGGAACCGAAAATCGTCACCAGCGGCCCCTGTTTCGCCATTGTCTCAAACGACTCCACAAGTTCCGCCATAATGCGGAAAATACGCCATGGCTCATCCCGCACATAATCGGGAAATGCACAGATCGGACCGACAAAATTCGAATCATTTTCCATAAAAGACCTCCTATTTCAACGCTCCGCTTTCCCTCAGAATACGTTCCAGCTCTTCTTCGGAATAAGCGTTCTGACTGTATTGATACTTCGTATGCAGTTTTTTGACCGCCATACTGCGGGAAAGTTCGACGGGAAGTTCTTCAGCGGTATATTGAGCAGCCAATGCATCCAGTTCCTTTTTCTGCGGTTCCGTCAAAAGTGCGCGGTACTTCCGGTAAAATTCCTCTGAAACTCCGCGCAGTTTGCTTTCCGAACGGAACAGCTCATTCTTCGTCTCTGTGTACAGCTTCCAAAGTCCGGCATAATCAAGACGCGGTTTCGAGCCGTTGATCTCATCTTTCGACCCGCCCGGCGTCTGATAAACCGGCTGCAAATCATGACGGCGGATCCGCATGGAAAAATTCATGCGTTTCAGGAAATCAATATCGACCTCCAACCGTCCGGCGGCATAATCCAGACGACTCTGCGTTTCCCGGTAATTTTTCGATTTGATCAGTTTTTTAACATCGTTGTTATCCCGTTTGGCACGCTGCTCCAGAAGTTTTTCCGCGCTTTGCAGGAACGCGTCCATATGAACGGTCAGGTTGAAATCTCCCGGCGTCTTGATCTTGTCCAGCTGTACTTTCAGTGCGATGCTCTGCCCAAGCCGTTTGAAATCCTCGCATTTTTCGTTGAAACGCTCCACATTGGATTTCTGAACGCGGTTCTTGCGGTTCGCCTCCTGATAAAGCTGACGGAACAGATTGTTATAGTGATGGACAGCTTCGTATGTTCCCGAATCCGGATAGGGATTCTCAAACGTTCCGGACTCATAGGAATAATTCAGCGAACGCAGATATTTAATCTGACGGCGCAACTCCGCCGCATGTTCGCCGACGCTTCCGCTTCCGCGGGCGAGTCCGCCTGCGGAAACTCCCCGGATCTGCACACAGGAAATCAGCTTGTTCATCGTGGTTTGCAGAGTCACGCGCGGAATCCCCAGCTTCTGGGCGGAACGCTGGATCTTGTAGGCGCGGTCGTTAGCCATCGTGATCCGACTCCGGTACTCATCCCGGAACGCGGATTTGACTCCGGCTTTCCTGACCTCCGCATAAGAACGTTCCAGAAAATTAACGTCGGACTCAAATTCGTCCAGCATACTGACTGCTCCCGCAAACAGCGGAACCAACAGAACGGTCAGCAGACTTGCAAACCTCATATCCACCTCTTCTTATTCCGGCCGCAGGAATTCCGCTCCCGGCGACTCAAGGCTGTTCAGGATCAGAACATGCATAACACCCGCCGCCGATTTCAGCAACAGACGATTTCTTCCCGCGACCGGCTCAATCACCGCTTTCCGGTTCCGGACAACGACCTTTTTTCCGTTCATCCAGAGTTCCCCTTTTCCGGTGGACGAGAGGATCAGATCCATTTTTCCGGCTTTCAGCGGTTTGAAATCCACAATCGTAAGAACCGGCGTGTCCCGTTTCCATCCTTTCTCTTTCACCTGCCCGGCATACAGGACTCCGGTACCGACATCATTCCGTTCCGCGGCATTCAGCGGACGCAGAGAGGAAAGACTTGCGGACACGGAGGAAAGAGCCGCCAGATCCGGAGACTCCGGTATCATGAAACGGCGGGCGGCATCATTCACAGTCTTCGGCAAATCCGCAGCCGCGTTTTCCTGCAGATCGGCATACAGACGATACCGTTTGCCATCCCGCACGAAATCTGCCTGAACCGCATAATACGGTCTGCCGTAACGATAGTAAAGCGACTTTTTCACGCGGTCCTGATCAACGGAAACCGTTACCTCTTTCACCGTTCCGACATCCTTGCGGATGGTCTCTTTTTCCCATGGAGAGGGGAAACGGAACGTAAATGCAAGCTGTTCGACGGGCTTTCCGTCCGTAGTCGCAAACCGCGCGTTCCAGTTTTTTTCCGCAGGATGCGTCAGCACAAGCGTTGCAAATGGGATCTGTCTGCTGCGGCCGTCCGGCCCGGCAGAACCGAATACCGCTGGTAAAGTCTGTGTTCCGGCATGCGGCAACTCTACAGATGCCCCGTGCAGTTTCGCACCGGAAACAGCGGACGGTTTTGCATTGGCGACCGAAAACCAGAGCGGCACGTCTGCTCCAAGCTCGGCCGGCTGAATGCGGGTCACGGTAAATTCCGCATTTTTTCCATCGACTTTTTTGACCACAGAGGTGTTTTGCGCCTCATAGCGGTAAGCTCCGTATTCATTCTGATTGCAGTACCACCATTCGGGATTGTTGGCAACCCGCGCATACGCTTTATCAAGATTGACAAGTCCTTCCGGCGTATGCCAGGAATGCATCGCCATGGAAAGCGACGGCTGGATCGCAAGCGCTTTTTTATTTCCGAGCGCGGAAGCGAGCTGTTTTTCCAATCTTTTCAGATCCGGATTGCGGTCTCCCGGAGCAATAAACCGGGACTGGGCAAGAGTTTTCTCCGGATAGCCAAGTTCGTTTTCTCTGCTCGGATAGAGCACATCCGGCGCGGAGATCACCCCCGTCGCCCGCATTGCCCAGCCGACACTCCGGGGAATCATCGGCTCCGGAGCCCACCAGTTGCAGTATGGCAAGACCTGCGAATTGACCGGCGACTGCGCTTCCGTCTCCAGCTGAATACGGTTTGCCATGAACTCCCGGAACTGTTCATTCGGAGCCAATCCCGTCAAAAGCGGATGCGACAGCGTATGCAGCCCGATCGAACAGCCGCCTTTCAGAAGTTCCACAAGATAATCCGGATGCTTTTTCAATACCCACCGATTGTTGCCAAGAAAGAATGTCCCTTTGACCCCATGTTTCTGCATGATCGCATGAGTCTTCAAATGCGCAGCTGCAGAATCATCCCAGCGGGACGAAAACGCGATCTTGTAATCCGCCGGCAGCGGTTTGACGGTCAACTCCGCGTTCCGGGCATCCTGCTCCGTCGGAAAAGTTACGGTGAACTTCTGCTGATATTCCCGCAGTCCGAGCGGATTTTCCGCATGAACGGCAAACAGGGCAGCAGATACGGCAAGAACTGACAGTAATCGTTTCATAAAACCTCCTTGAATCATTTACTTTCCGGAATAATAAAGGAGAATATAACAGCTGTTTCAAGTTCTGTCAATCAAAAACATTCCGTTTTCCTTCAAAAATACGGAATAATATACAAGAGTGTGCCACGGTTACCAGGCGGTATAGGGGTTCTCCGCAAGAACGGAGTTGGAATAGCGGTAATCACCGGTCACCTCTTCGCCGATCCACGGAGGAAGCGGAAAACGCTGATCCACGGAAGACAGTTCCAGTTCCGCCACCACAAGACCGGCATTCTCTCCGAGGAATTCATCTATCTCCCAGCGATAGCCAAGGAACCGCACCACATGCCGGACCTTGCGGACCACATTCCCCGTACAGAGCTGTACCAGCATCAGTTCCGCATCGGCAAGCGGAATTTCATATTCAAATTCGTTGCGGGAAAAATCTTTCGCCGCACTCTTCATCGTCAGCCAGGCGCGGTTCCCGGCAATGCGGACTCTTCCGGAGATATGCCCGGCTCCCTCGCGAAACGGCAGATAACGCTGTTTGTAGACAGTTGAACTTTCAACCGAAGAACGCCAGGAATCATCTTTCAGAAGAAACTTCCGTTCGATCTCAACGCCCATCATTCTTCTCCATCCGTTCCGTAACCAGTTTTTTCAGGTTGCGCAAAACCTCCGCGGATTCCTCGGTCTTCATAATGCGGATCGCCTGATCAATCAGGAACAGACGGCGGGACCGTATCCCTTCTTCCTCCCAACGCGGCAGAATCCGTTCAATCGCCAACGGATAAATATGAATCGACGCAATATCGTCCGGAGTTTTATTGATATTGACAATACCAAGCACATGATTCTCACACACACCGACCACACCGGCCTCTTCCAGAGCTTCTTTCGCCGCCGACTTCAGCGTATCCATACGTTTGGCAATATTGCCTTTCGGCAGAATCCACCCGCCGCCCGTCGACGGAGTCACCAGCATCACCCGGATCTCGGAACCGTATATTATATACGGTGCACTCCCGGACTGCTGAATCCGTTTTGCTTTTGCGGAAATCTTTTTGACCGGCCGGGCTTTAACCGCGGCCTTTAAATTGACCGTTTTCACGAACCGGAACCCGCATTAAACGAATTCAGAGCCGTTACAAGACGGTCGTAAAGACGGTACAAGCCGACCCGGTCAGTGATTGCCGCGGAAAGCACCCGGCGCACGGAGCCGTCTTTATAAATGACTTTCAATTCCACATACCGGGAAAATTCCACTTTCAGCCAGATGAAGACACATCCCGCCACCAGTATGACAAATCCCGGCATATACCAGAGACACGCAAGCGACCCCAGCACAAACAGGATAAACGCCGTTGTGCAGGCAAACGCGCGATGATCCACCTGAAATGATTGCACGTCACCCAGATTCACCGGGTTACCCGGAAAGGCAATTACACCATTTTCAATGGTGATCTCGGAATAATTCTTTCTCCGATGCTGTCTCGTACTCATGCTTGCACCGCCATTCTGATCTCTTTCAATTTGATCCCCGGTATCTTCAGAGACGGCTCATAAACCGGCGATATAAAGGTTTCGCGTGTTCCGGCAAGGATTTCCGCCAAAGCAGTCCCCTGATCTTTTGATGCCGCCCACAATCCGTAAACAGTCCCGTTCAGCTGTGCGCAATCTCCAATCGCATACACATCCTGCAGACTCGTCTCAAATTTATCATTCACCATGATTCCCCGGTCTACTGCGACTCCGGCACTTACGGCAAGCGCCGTCCGCGGCCGGATTCCTGCGGAGATCAGCACAATATCGCCTTCCGGAGCCGTTCCGTCGTCAAGATGCGCACACCACCGGCTGCCGTTCTGTTCCAACGATACAGTTGTACGCCCGGTCAAAACGCGGTATCCGCTCTCCTCAAACTTCTGCAGCAGAAGCGCCGATTCTTTTTCCGACAGCTGACGCGGCAAAAGCCGCGGCATGAACTCGACAATCGTCACACTCAAATTCCGCTGAAGCAATGCATGTGCTGCCTCCAACCCGAGAAGTCCGCCGCCGATCACAATCGCGCTCTTTGCTCCCAGGAGCTGTTTCAGACAGCGTTCCAAATCCTCCATGGAACGCAAAGTCATATCCGGGCAGGCCCCTTTGATCGGAGGAAGTGCAGCCTCCGCCCCGGTTGCAAAAATCAGCGTCCCGTAACTCAGGATCCGGTGATCCGTCAGGGTCAAAGTTTTTCCGGCGGATTGAACGGATTCAACTCCGACGCCGTCGATCAGTTGAATTCCGAGAGCGCGAATCGCCTCCGGTGAAGTCAGAACCAACTTTTCTTCCGGCAGTTTCCCCGCCAGAACATCCGGCAGCCGTATTCTGGAATACAGTCCGTGTGTACCGGAATCAATGATGACGACTTCCGCGTCAGGCATGAGTTCCCGAAGTGTTTTGGCGGCGGTGAATCCGGCGATTCCGCATCCGATTATAGTAAAATTCTTCTGCATCCTGCAATTCAGGCTTCTTTTTCCGGAAGCATCCTTTATATAACTCATTCCAATTCAAAACATTAGGGCGGGATGTAAATCCCGGACGCCATTTCTGCCGGGAAACACATATCTAAATATAGACAGGATATTGAAAAAATCAATGAAAGTTAAGAAAAAAACAAAAAAAAAACCGGTTTCCTTTACAGGAAACCGGTTACTTTACTTTGGCCTATTATAGAAACGATGATAAAAAGCATTATTCATAATGAAG